>Ga0228710_1010123_pt1 | contig 12751 bp, 2 predicted proteins | sample MedpolnodulmetaG_FD_177995 | JGI IMG/M metagenome (GOLD analysis project Ga0228710, IMG submission 177995) | Root nodule microbial communities from Medicago polymorpha collected in Santa Monica, California, United States - pink nodules | ecosystem: Host-associated > Plants > Roots > Nodule...
AATGAAAATGTCATAAAAAATGTAATTGCGCAAGTGTAAATATATTACATCAAAATCAACTGAAATGTCAAAAACATCTAAAGATATACAAATGTCAGGAAAACACAAAAAAAAAAAAACTACTTATGTGGACTATGACTCCTAGTCCTCCTCAGGGGAACTGACTCCTCTTTCAACACGATCGTAGTCCTTCACAAGCTTCCTCGAAAAGAACTTCAGGAAGTGCTCCAAAACTCATCCCTACAAACACAAAGAGACACAATAATATCAACACAAGTATCATAAACGCATATGCAGACACAATAATATTGTAAGTCATCTATGATTATTAAAAAAAAAAAATATATTACCTCAAGTGGAGTCATGTAACCGCCAACGGCGCCAACCGTAGGGTCCGTAGCAAGAGAAAGCTGGGTGTAGAGAAAATCAAGTGTCATCCCGCCCCATGACCACTCGCGCACCGTGTCCAAGTCCTGCAGTGCCGTCATCCATTTCAGATAAACGTTTTTACTGTTCTTATAGGCGAAAATGGTGAGGCCAACCAAGAGCAACAAAAATGCCTTAATGCACATGGTCATACATCATCATTAAAATAATAATTCAACAAGTCATTAACTTCAAGGTGTTACGTCATCATTAATCCAAAACATGCAAAGGTTATAAAATTTCACAAATACCCGTAGCGGAAATACATCTCAAAAAACCATAAAGTCATAATCTCAAAGTCTCAGACACATCAACATAGCAAACTCAATGGTTCCTCAAACATAAATAAAATATCCTAACATCCTAATTAGAGCACTGCTATCTAAGACTCCAAAGCAAAAGCTATAAAAAGATGAGAAGGCGTCAAGCCTTCCTTGGATACTCACGTCGACTAGGTGTCCTCAACTTGCACGTCTACACCACGAGGATGTAGGCGACTAAAAAACCACTGGAGGGTAAGATATACGTTCAACATAAAGAACATATGAACGCATGCATGGTATTAGGATCACATCATCATTTAAGTATATATTCATCTTAGTTAATATCATATCCACATGTACACCCATCATCATGTGATTCGTTTTTTTGTGTTTAATTGAATATTTGATTTTGAACAAAAGAGAGTATTAGATGAGATTTAGGGATTTGGGGATTGAATTCGAGATTTAGGGATTTGAGATTTAATATGCGAATATTGATTTTCGGTTTAGGGACCAAGTGACCATTTTCTACTTTCACTTTAGTCCTTGTGACATCTCATACTCCTTGTCAACATAAAACATTGTCACATCATCAATTAACAGAATTATTTAACGATATGGACTAAAGTGCGCACTCAATGACTACTTTGTATTTAATTCTGAGTCAAGGACCTTTGTGACAGCAAGGTGTAGAGTTAGACCATTCACATTGGTAGGTCTTTACCATTTAAGACCCGGTACCAAATAGGTACTCCCAATGTGGGGAAAATTTTTGGGGGTCTCTTAAGACCAGAGTCTTACTTAAGACTAGGGTCTTACTTAAGACCCCCATTTTTAAGTGGATCCCACACCACTTTTAAATAAAATAATCATTATTTGAGTTGTAATTGGAGTTTTTGGTGGGACCCTATAACAGTGTCTTAAATAAATAGTTATTGGCTGGATCCATTTAGACCTTTTATTAGAAGGTCTCCATTGAAGTGGTTGAGTACCTATTAGGTACTATTGTTAAAAAATAATAAAAAAGTGATGTGTCAATGTAGGACCCATTTAAGACCTCAAAGTTAAGGGTCTCTATTGTGGATGCTCTAAGGGACTAAAGTGACCCTTTACTCTTGAATTTGAAACACTTCAAGATTAACACTTAAAAGTCTTAGGTACCGTTTGACCTTGCTTTTTTTTTAGCTTCTCTACATTTTCAAGGAGAAGTTAGACAAACATAATATCAATAATGTAACTTCTAACAAAATTACTTATTTTAGAATCCATAAAATTGAATGGAATGAGCTTTGACCAAAAGTTGTTAAATGTTACTTCAAAAAACTACTCCTCGACAATTTATTTCACAAGCACCTCTCTTCAACTCACGCTGGCAACCTTTTCTTTTATTTTTTAATATTATATTTCAATTTGTTTTTTTCTTCCATTTTTTTTGAACCGGTCAATTTAAATTATTTTTTTAAAGAGGGTCCATTTAATTTTTTTTTTTAAGGAATTTAATTATCTTTTTATCACTTATATATTTCATTTCAATATCGTTTAATCATCACAACCTCACAATTATTTTTTTTCCTTTCTTCAACCTCACAAACACACACACACACACACACATTAACGTTTAGAGTAATACTTTATGTCTGTCTGTCTGTTTTTTGTTACGCTAATGCGTATAATTTATTTTTAGTGTTGCATAATGCATATAATTATTTTTATAAAATTTTGATTTCAATTGAAAGTACAAGTATAGATGCTTAAAAAAATCATACTTATATATATTTTGCACCTTTATATTAAAACAAACTATGCATATTTTTTTCTTATTCAAAAAGAATTAAACATATCTATTTCAATGACACCAACAATGTAACAAATATTATTTCAAAAAAAAAAAAAAACAATGTAACAAATGTAATATCATATAATATAAATTCTTATCTTTTTGAATGACACCAAAAATATGGTATTCTTATAACGAAATTTGTTATAGAGTATAATTGGAAAAGAAAAAACCAACTATTTTGATATTATTTATGTTATTATTTAGGTCTCCTTAATTATTTCTCCTATTTAAATATTTAACAAATCCTTTATATGATGATACAAATTTGTATTCATGTTACACAAAATAAACGTCATTGAGTAACTATAGTATTTGTAGAAAAATATCTTTTATATTTTAAACATTTTTTGCCTTCAAAAAATATTTTAAACATTTTTTTATTTATTATGTTAATTCATAATAAATTCAAAGTTTTGTCCTAGTGAGCTTAACTCAGTGATTGACACAGTGCATAAATATAAGCAAGGTCGAGGTTCGAACCCCGGACACCACTAAACAAAATAATAAATTCAAAGTTTTGAACAATATTTTGCCAAACAACTTGTAACTTAAAAATAGCTTTAAAACTAAAAAAAATAATAAAGAAACCAAATATCTTTAGCTTCTTCCTTAAAGACTTTTATTTTAACTTTATTTTAAAGTAGTTTTTAAAACTAAAAAATTTGGCCAAACGGTAACCATCCCTTTTAAAAAAGTCTTAAACTGTATTAAAAAAATAAGTTATTTAACATTTTTTTAATGGATCTGGTTCACGGATTCATTAATTTAAAATTATAAACCTATTATTCTAGCCAAACCACTTCGAGTTTGAATGGGTTGACTTAGATTGAACCTAAACTTGAATGAGTTTGGCTAAAATACAGGATGGGTTATGAATGGGTTGAATGGATCATCAAGACCCATGAACATGTCGGATTTTTCCTTCAAATACTTTTCCTCCTATTTTACTTTTTCCTTTTCCCTCTTATGTTTTAATTATTTTCCCCCTAAATTTTCATGCATTTAATTTTAACAAGTGAATGAATTCAACTGGCTAACGAATTCTACTTAAAAACGAATCGTCTGGGAGAATCAAATTTATATTTTGACTGAACAATTCTTAATCAAATTTTACTTAACACTGAACTTCAAATTAGTGGTGGATCCAGAAATTTTATAGAGCCTAGGAAAAAAAATTATCGCAAATTCACATGTAACATAATATATACTACCGAAAAGGCAGACACTCACGTGTCTGTTTTTCCGCTCTTTTTATCGCGCTATAAACAGTATTTTTTATATGAAATACTAGCGGAAAGACGGGCACTCACGTGAGCGCCTGTCTTTCCGCTCTTTTTATTGTGCTAACATTTGATAATTATGACGGAGTTTTTTTAAGAAATTTTGATTTTGGTTAAAACTTAAAAAAATATAAATGTTTGTTGCTTTCAAGTTATAAAAAATCAAGCTAACCATGATTATATATTTCAACGAAACCGACAATAATACAATATAAAAAAATCTAAATTCTTTTTTTAATGACACCAACAACAATTTTATTGTAGAAAAAGTTTAGAGGTATAATTGGAATAATGAAAAAGTAAGTATAAATATACTCATCTAGTTTGTTACACTTTTTAAATGATAAAGTAAAAAAACAAAAAAATATATATTTATATCGTGTTTGTTACATTTGTTTTAATATTTAAATTTATTCTTATCTATTTGTTACATGTGTTATTTGTATTGAAAATTGAGGGTATATTTGGAAAGAAAAAATCCAACCCAAAAATGCTGAAAGGGGTAGTTTTATAATATAGATATACACACACAATGCGTATCTTTTCCACCCTTTTTTTTATAATGTTTAAGAATTATAAACGGTATTTTTAAAAAAAATACCGTTTATAATTTCATAAAAAATACCGTTTAGAATAATATTTTATGTTTGTCTGTCTGTTTTTTTGTTACGCTAATGCGTATAATTTTTTTTAGTGTTGCATAATGCGTATAATTATTTTTATAAAATTTTGAGTATTGATGCCAAAAAAATATTATACTTATATATATTTTGCACCTTTATATTGTAACAACATGAATATCTTTTTCTTATTAAAAAAAACTAAACCTATCTTTTTTAATGACACCAACAAACAAATATAATATTGTATAATATAAATTCTTATATTTTTTAATGACACAAAAAATATGGTATTCTTGGAATGAAATTTGTTACGGAGTATAATTGAAAAAGAAAAAACCAAATATTTTGATATTATTTATTATTTGAAATAGTCATAGTATAGATAAATAGTCATAAATCGAAATAAAAGAGGTCCGTTATCTTGTCAATAAAAGTACAATTTGGAATAAGAGAAATGAAATATAACCTACCAATAGTGTGCTATAAAAAATTAGGAGGTATATGGCCTTTATGATTCCTCTTTGCGGTGAATGTTCGAATAATATCAACATTATTAAGTGACTTTTGTTGTGCGTGTTTGTTTTTTTTTAGTTTATCCAATCTTTTATTTTTTATTTAAGTGGGTTAATGAGCTATTGGGTTGAACCTAGTATAAAGAAAGTATCGATTGAGCTAAGACGAGTGCTCGCGGGGCGGTGTCTCCGCCTATGCTTCAAATTATGAGGATATCCTTCTCCTCCAGATCGGAGAGATAACACCAAAGAAAACAAAAATTATCACTATACCTTATTATTCTATTTCACTCTTCATATTTAAACATATCCATACATGTTTATATGTAAGACGTCGTAGACTCGTAAATCCATCGAAAATAGACCATGACTGACATGAGCTACCATAACAAAAGATGTTCTATAATAGAGCCCCCTTTTTTTTAATCTAGAATCAAATAAACCATGTGTTTATTACAGTCATATTTTCATATAACCTAATACCGATACCATTAGACTATCAAATTTCATAAGACGTCCTTCAAAAGAAAAAAAAAATCATAAGATCTAATAATAAACTTCTCTTCCCCCTCTTTCCTTAGTTTCCCTTCCCTTGTGTAAAAAACCTGTGTAACCATACTCTTCATGACTATACAATTTGTCTCAATCAGAGAATCACAGCTAAATCTACCCTCTTTTCAATTCACCACCTTTATTTATTTGAAATATAGACATTGGATTCAAGTTACTCAACTCTTTTCAATTGAATCATACTCAAGACAAAACAAAACAAAAAATATTATTGTACGATTAATATGTTTCCTTAATTACTGAAAATTATCCAAAGTAAAAGAAATCATTATAAAGCTCAAGAAGACAAGACAAAACAAAAGTCAAATCCTTAAAAAGAAATGCAAAAATCAAAAACTATTCTTAGATGGTCATCTAATCCATAATGAAGCGGAAGATGAGGTCAATAGTTGACTTGTCTTGTATGTTATAACTGGCAAGGGTCCGGCGGTAATGTAGTGGTATACCGGAAAAGTAGAGTTCTTGTTCGTGCACTGGGATCTTTTCAATGTCATGAATCTTCAATTGAACGCTGAGTATCGTGTCTGAACTATTAACCATCAGGGGGAACGTCGTCATTCCATGCCTGATGTTTATGAATATTTGCATGATCTGCACCGCAATCGTCAACACATTAGATTTTCATACCATACACATATAAAAGAAATCCGTGCATGAATACAAGATATATTGATAAATAAAATAAAGAAATTGATCAAAAGAATTCATATACACATACAAAATAAATAAACTTAGAAAAATATGAAATTTGTTTTTTTTTCTTCATAAAAAGTGGAGAAATTCTTAAAAAATAAATAAAATTGAAGCAAACTAAAATCTTTCGATTAACCTCGATTAAACGTATATCTTCCTAATTTTATGAGTTTAATTTTAATCAACAATTAAATCATTATTAATTTAATGTTAAATAAAAATAAAAAACTACACTACCAAAAAAAAAAAAACTATTAACCAATTTTATATTTTGTGGAATAACTACTATAACTAATACCGAGGGACTGGATCCGGTTTTTTTTTTCTACTCCTTACATTTTTAAGGAGAAGGTAGGTCAAACGCAATTTCAATTAAATACTTACTAAAAAAAGTACTTTGTTCAAAATGCACAAATTGAATGGAATGCGCTTTGATCAAAAGTTGTTGAATGCTACATTAGAACTGCTTGTTAGTAACAAACTATACATATCTTTTGGACAATGCACATTGTAACAAATTATGCATATCTTTTTCTTATTAAAAAAAAATTATATACTCCCTCCGATCCTTTTTAAGTGTCGTTTTATAATTTTAACACAAAAATAACGAAGTGTATTTTTTCACATTTTTTTTAGCTATTATACCCTCATTTTAATCCACTAATAATTTCCTATTTTTTCACACACTTTATCTTTCCAATAAATTTAATATGTAACAAATAATTGTTAGCTACTAATCTCTTTCTCCAACAAATTCCTATATTTTTGCACGATTTATCTTTCTCTCATAACAAACAATTTTCAATTTTTTAAATATTGTGCATATCTCTCATAACAAAATTATTCTCTCATAACAAATAATTGTTAGCTAACAATTTTCAATTGTTAGCTACTAACCAATTATTTTAAGTCTTTATCAAAATTATTCCAACTTCACATTAATCAAAAGTTAAGAAAAAAAACTAACTTTCCTCCAACTCCTTGATTCAAAATTAAGGCTTCAACTATGACTTCAACCAATGTTAGATTCACACTGTGTGACATAGATCTGTTCTTTTGCTTTGCACTTGAAATTTTTAATAAGTACTACTTATCTTACTTATAGAATTTAAACTCTTCATGGAACCATTATCATATGTAACAAAATTCCTTTTAAATTTGAAGTAACAAGAAACAAATTTTGTTTTAAAACAAAACAAACAAACTTTGTTTAAAAAAACAAACTTTAGTTTTTCAAATATATAGCATTAATTAGTTTTATTAAAAAATATAAGAGTAATTGACATCGGGTATAATTGACAAATCGTACTCTTAAAATACCAAAATGAGAGTTAAATAGGAATGAAAAATTCACTCTAAAAAGAAAGTTAAAAAGGAACGGAGGGAGTATATCTTTTTCAATGAAACCAACAATGTAATAAATTTTTTTTTTTGAAGAAGCAAAATTAGCCCACTCAAATTGGCATAAGAGATAATTGAACCTGAGACTTTAAGGAGGAACACAATCAAAGGTCTCAAGTCAATACCACCAAGCCAACAATGTAACAAATTTAATATCATATATTATAAATTCTTATCTTTTTGAATAACAAACAATTCTTATAACTAAATTTGTTATAGGGTATAATTGGAAATGAAGATTATGAACGGTGTTTTTTTATGAAATTTTTATTTTGATTAAAACTAAAAATATAAATGTTTGTTGCTTTCAAGTTATAACAAATCAAACTAACCATGATTATCTATTTCAATGACACAAAAAATATAACAAAACAAATAATCTGGATACTTTTTTTTAGCGACACCAACAACAATCTTTATTATAAAAAAATTTGTTTAAGGGTAAAATTGGGATAATTAAAAAGTAAGTATATAGTCATATAGTTTGTTTCACTTTATAAATGAATAGCGAAAAGACGGGCACTCATTTCCCCTCTTTTTATTGTGCTAACGTTTGAAAATTAATTAAAACTAAAAATATAATTGTTTGTTGCTTTCAAGTTATAACAAACCAAACGAATCATGATTGTCTATTTTAATGACACCAATAATATAACAAAAAAAAATATAATCTAATTCTTTTTTTTTAATGACACCAACAACAATCTTTACTATTAAAAAAAAGATGTTTAAGGGTATAATTGGGATAATAAAAAAGTAAGTATAAATATATTCGTCTAGTTTGTTACATTTTTTAAATGATAAACGAAGAAAAAATCAGACATATATATCTTCATATCAGATTTGTTACATTTTTTTTAATATTTAACTTTGTTCTTATCTATTTGTTACATGTGTTATTTGTATTAAAAATTGAGGGTATTTTTGGAATAAAAAATCCAACCCAAAAGAGCTGAAAGGGTAGTTTTTTGTATATATAGTATAGATAATGGAAAAAAACCATACATATATTTATTCATACCGTGTTTGTTACATTTGTTTTAATATTTAACTTTATTCTTATCTATTTGTTACATGTGTTATTTATATTGAAAATAAATGGTATTTTTGGAAAGGAAAAAGTCAGCCCAAAAGTGTTAAAAACAGTAGTTTTCATTATATATAGTATAGATAATATAAAAATTTTATTAAAAAAAATCAAAATCAAAATTTCATAAAACGTTAGTATTTATAATTTACACGCGTTAGCATAATAAAAAAAACATATAAGTGCCCGCCAACCGCTAGTATACTATAATATACTTACTATAATAAAATCATATTCCTGAAAAATTTCATAATTATCCTCGATCAAACAAACACATAATCTTCTAATTTTATGGGCCTACTCAATGGTTATTTTGCAAAATAAAAAAAATTATATCATAAATATAGGAAAACAGTTTATTCTCATTTCTTATGCAATAAATATATACAAAAAACAATTTTTCTTTCTCTCTTATGTCATAGATTTAGGAAAATAGTTCATTTTAATCTCTTAATAAAAAAAAATCTTATAAAATAAAATAAAAATAAAAATATTTAATAGAAACATTATATTGAAGTGGATATTTTACAAATGTTAATTAGTTTCCAAAATTTTATCATATCGTTATTAAAAAAATAAAAATTTATCATATCGACTTTTTCATGGTGGTGCATAAAAACTTTCTTCCGCAAATGTAAGCACATAAACTATAAAACAAGTGTGACGCAAATATTTAGCGGTTTCATATAAAATAAAAAAGATATTTAATAGAGGCATTAAATTAATGTTGATATTTTGAAACTCGTCGTGAGTTTTCAGAATTTTATCATATCGATTTTCTCATATTAATACATAAAACTTTGTTTCTGCAAATATAAACACATAAAATCTACAACGAGTGTGGTGCAAATATTTAACGGTGTTTTTCATATAAAATGAAAAATATTTAATAGAAAAACTACATTAATATTGATATGTTGAAAATAGTCATAAACACTCAAAAATTTCTCATATCAATACAAAAACAATTGTTTCCGCAAATGTAAGCACCTTAAAACTGCAATGTCTGCATTGCAAATATTTACCGACATTTTGTATATTAAATGAATTTTTTTATTAGAAATACTACATTAATGTTAAAATTTTGTAAATAGTAATGAATTTCAAAATTTTATTATGTCAACTTTCTCATATCAATACATAAAAATTTACCTTCACATATATTACACACATTAAATCCAGAACAGACGCGATAGAAATATATCACGGTGTTTTGCATATAAAATAACAATATATTAAAAAAAAAATGTTAACGTTTGAATATACTTAAAACTCTTCAAGATTAACACCTGTAAATCTTAAACTATATTAAAAATAAATGATTTAAGATTTTTTTATTGATCGAGTTCATGGATGCATTAATTTTAAAATTATAAACCTATTACTCTAGTCAAACCACTTCGAGTTTGAATGGGTTGGCTTGAATTGAACCTGAAATTGAATGGGTTTGATTAAAATACACGGAGTTTTACTTTTTCTGTAACAACCCGATTTTCTCTAGATTTAATTTTAATTGTTTTGTGTGTGATTAATTATGCTTTTATGTGATTAATTGCCTATGTGTGTATTTTAATAGGATTTCGGTACTAGAATGGTATTTTGGTCATTTTGTGAGTAAGGGTAAATTAGTAATTATGATGAGGACTATTTTTCTTAGCGTTTTGAGTGAGAACCGTTATTTAGTAAGTTACTAGCGGGTAGTAGTGATTTATTTTATGACCGGTAAGTGATTGTTACTATTATTTTAACCGTTAGTAGAGAGAAACTTTGGGGGTTGGTTTATAAATGTTGTGAGCCCATTAGAACACTAACAGGGTTAAGCCCAAAGTGTAGAGGCTATATAAGCATTGGTCATTAAAGAAAATAGGGATAGATAATCATTTTACAAGTTTGAGAAGAGGAAGAAAGAGAAAGGGGGCAAGAGGAAGAAAGAAGGGTTAGAGAAAAAGATTGAAGAACCCATAAGAGCTCAATTGAAGCTTGTGCTAGGTTTGTTGCTCATTGAGGTAAGGGGGTTAGTTTTCAATTATAATCCATTAGTTGTAGCTTCTTCTCTAGTTATGTGATTAAGTGCTTAATTGAATAAGTGATTATCATGAACCTACTTGTTGAAATTCATGCTCTAGTGTTAGTGAGATGTTTGGGTATGTTAATTTGTTGATAATTGAATGGTTGATGATAAATTTACATGTTCATGATATATGTATATGGATAATTGATGAATTGTGTTCAATTGAGGAATTATGACATGATGTTGTTGAATTGTGATTGAATACATGATTATAAGTTGTGGTTGTTATTGATTGTTGTTGATAATCTCATATCTTAGTTTGGGTATGAATTATGATTGAAGTTGTTGTAGTTGGATTGAGCTGTTGAGGATAATTGATTTGGTTGTTGTTGAAAACTTGTGTTTTGAGAAAATAGCTTTTAAACAATTTCATAACTTGTTCAAATGTCACGGAATGAGTGTATTCGATGTGTTAGAGCCCCGGGTCGTGCCTTGGATCATTTTTGATGAATGAGGGACTTAACCCTTCGATTTTGGGCGAAAATGGCAAAGACCTGTGGCCGAAACACGCGAAAACGCGCGTATCGGAGCGCTGCGCCTGAGGTAGGGCGCTGGGCGCCCACTTCCAGAAGGTCAGCGCCTGAGCTGGCGCTTCTACATCTTCTTGGCGCCAGGCGCCCAGGACAGGACAACGGAAACGCTGTTCCGTGTCCGGGTGCTTGGGGGCAGTCGCGTAGGGGTCCGATGCGACCGTTTTGAGGTGTTCTTTTGCTGTTTTCACTCACTTTTCTACTGGAACACATTTGGCTTTGTTGAAACTTGGATTTTCCAAATGGTTTGAAACCTGTAAATGTGTCGTTTCAGTTTTTCGGATTTTGTCGGAAAGTGAACTTTTGTGAATTAAAAGGGTTACAGGCTTGGTCTACTGATCATATAGACTTAGACAAAGCATGCAAGGATGGTTTAATGTCTTAATCATGTCAAACTTGATTTTCGGGTGGAATTGTGGAAAATGTGAACTTGAGATTTTCTCATACGAACTTAGGCTAATCTTTGAACTAATTCTTGATAGTTCGTAAGTGACCTATACTCGTACTCATATGATTAATTAAGATCGAGTTGTAGGTTTTCTAACTTGAACAAGTCACTTTGCTTTGAAAAATATCAATGTTGGCCGTTTTGCTACTTGATACGGACTTTGTCGAAAATGGTCCTTTTGAGCCGATTACCTTATAAATCTTTGGTGGATGACTTTATATGGTTAAATGAAAGTATGTGGATGATTGTTAGGTGTTGAATATGATGTTATCATAAAATGTTGTATTTTCTCCTTTGTTTAAATTGTGAGAAAGTATATGAAGTTGTTGAGCCATATTATGTAGTTAATGGTGATTAATGTATATATGTCAATTGATGTTGATGTTTGTTGATAATATGGCAAGGACTCTTATTTGAATTGTTGATTGTGTGGACGTAAATACTTGATAATGCAATTGTTGTTGGAGTTGATCAATGTAAATGGAGGTGTACTTTTACATTGTTGTTGATGGATGTACATGTTGAAAGTTGTGCATTATCTAGTCTTTGCTTGTATGTCCATGCATCATAAATCATATTGAGTCATATGAGAAATGTAAAAGGAGATGTACTTTTACATAGTTGAATCGTAAGAGGAGGTGTACTCTTACATGAGATGTTCGGTTGACATCTAGTTGTCGGAGATATGGTACCACATGCATATATGTGTCGTATATAGGCGCATATCATATTGGCATGAGTCTTAAGTGATGTATGTGAATGATGGTTGTTGTTGGTAGGTGTGTTTGATGAATATATACTCGTGACATTATAATTGTTGTGTGTATATGCATATGAAAGTTAATTGCTCCTGATGATTAATTGAGATTTAATTTGATTCATTTATGTTAAATTGTTTATGTTGATTATGATTGATGTGAAGCTTACCCCCAGTGGTTTTGACCGCCTACCTGTTTGTATGAATGGGTAGACGGAGTGCAGGAGTAGTTTGCTTTTGGTGAGTGCTT
>Ga0228710_1010126_pt1 | contig 12751 bp, 3 predicted proteins | sample MedpolnodulmetaG_FD_177995 | JGI IMG/M metagenome (GOLD analysis project Ga0228710, IMG submission 177995) | Root nodule microbial communities from Medicago polymorpha collected in Santa Monica, California, United States - pink nodules | ecosystem: Host-associated > Plants > Roots > Nodule...
GTTGGTACGATGAAGAAGTTGAGTTTGTGGCTGTGTATTTGGTTCTGGTGGAGAAGAGTAATAGTTAGGGTTTTGAAAATTACAAAAATGACCCTTAAACCGGTTTTAAATGAAGGAAAATCTAGTATTTTACACGGGGTTATCAAAAGCGCCCTCTTTGACCCGCATCGCGCCCGCTTCATCCGCTTTCTCCAAACGCTCCGTGTTGGAGCACTGCGTCGCGCTTTGTTGTTTTTGGCCGCTCCGCACCGCGATCGCGCCGCGTTCGGCCGCTATTGACAACAACTTTGAGCAACATTCGAAAGTGACGAAACCATTGTTTCATTGAAGTGTTTTCAAGCATGGTATACATGTTTGTTTCAGTGTTTGAGGCAGAGGAAGATTTTTATTGAGTTCATTGATATTGCTTATAGTTTAAAGCTTCGAGTTAAATGAGTTTGTATTTTTTAGATTGTTGTAATATTGAAATCTAAGATACCTACAACTGTAGATTGTTCTAATCTTGATAGTTTAAGATCTTTATCTACAACCCAAAAAATCTGTTGATTTTTAGCTTGTATTGAGATTTTCATAGGGAGTTTAAAGCTTTAGGCATGGTTGCAGACTTGCAGCTGTGTCTTATTGTTTCTTTTATTCAACTGTCAATAGGAGTCTTGACTTGTGGGATTCTGTCTGTGTTCAATAGAATGTATGATGTCGGAATGGGTATATGAATATTTTTGTACCAATTGCGTTTTATCACAGTTTCCATTCATTTCCACTTTCAAGTCCTGCCTTCTCTTTAATCAAGTCTCCAGTCATGGTCTTCAAATCTCCCCTGTCCATTTTGGAAACAAAGCTAATGTTGAGGCATAACTCTTCCTTTTTAAAATCCGTAATTTTCTCCTCTTCCTTATCTGCCTCGTTTTCTTGCAATAAAAAACATGAGAACTGAAATGAAATTTTGAGAAGAAAAAAAACACTGAGGAGAGGTATTTGTTACCTTTGAAATTAAAAAACAGACACATAGGAGAAATTTTGAGAAGAAAAGTAACAGTAAAATGAAATGAAGTAGAAGAGATAATAGAAGAAGGAATACAAAGATTCACTTTGGGAATTTTGTAACTTTAATTTGATAAGGAGACTTCTGCAAATTTAAAGCCAAATGTATACTCTACAAAATATAAGTTCTTCTGATGACATAGTGAGACAACACATGTGGTTGTTTCTTATTCATCCAACTAATTTGGGTACTCATGTCCAACACATGTACTAGGCACCCTGGAGCTCACCTTATTAGAATTCATTAGGGTGTAGCCGTCATAGCAGCAAGGTAGTAAAATTAGGATATAAAAAGGAAAAAGGGAGAGAACAATGAGGCTTAAGGATAGAAATAAAGAAAAACTGTTCTTCAGTGAGATAAGGAGATTCCCCTTTGGAGGGTCGTGGACCTTTTCTAATGAATGGATAATATCCTTTATAAAATTTTCTTATTTTCTTGGGTTCATAACATATTCAAGTATCTTTTGAAAAAAATGCTGTAAGCTAATGAAAATGAGATAAATTCGCTTATTAAAAGCTTCTACTTTGGTCAAACAAGCTTATAAACTATTCAAATACTCTATAAGCTAGTGGGTGAGACTTGCCAACGTCATAGTTGATTGGCGTCAATTTTCTTCTACTTGGCTCATTTATGCTAGATTTTTTTTTTACATGCTATGTAAATGACTTGTGAATATCCAAATGATGCTCTACTCGTTTCTGTTTCATGCACTCTTAATGCGCATTGAACTCTAGTCATGTGATTGCTAAATATTTAAAATCAATTCAGGTCTGTGGAGATAAGTTCAAGTTGCGCTGCGCAGGAGATTAAGCCAATCCATACTTCACGAACAGGTTTGGCTTCTATAATTCCTCAAAGGCACAGCTTGTCTATGTTGTATGGATGGAGAGTTGGCCTGGCCTCTATTCTGTCTAAGAAGTAGGGAAGTAAGTATCGAAGAATAAATATGAAGATATTGTTAGTCAATCATACTGGATTAAGGCCTCTAGCTCCCTCTCTTCTTTGTATTTGTTGATGAAGTTATCTCCTTATACTTGTTTTGTTCTGCGCCGTATTTGATATGCGTCACTCTTTGATTTTGTTTCTTCGTCAATATGGTCAACAGAAGGCACCATCGTTGCATTATGTTTCAATGTTCACTGGATCAGTGGAGCACAATTAATAGGTGCCCACCTCCATTAAACCTTATAACTCGAGCTAATGATGAGAATTATTTGCAATATATTGTTATCGGTATATCTCGCTTTTCTGTGCTCTTGGATGCATCACTCTCAATCATATGTGGCACTATTTGTTTTAGTCATTGTGATCTGATTTGTCTTATATGGATAGATATGGGTTGTGAAGCTGTAAAATACAGAAACAGAAACTTGTTGGTAGGACTGTTCCTAACATGAATTATGTGACCTGGAGAATGGAAGAAAATCTTTGCTATTCCTGTAATACCTACTCCTTTAAAATCATGGCCCTTAACATGAGTTGTGTTTTTGGATTTTTTTAAATAAAATAATTTTCATTTAAAGTTTTTTTTTAGCTATATCAATTTAAAGATAATCATATTTTTGGAAATTGGGTACTGCACGATGATTCAAAGAAGAAATACTCGAAAACTTCAACAACAATAACAACCAAATTTTAGTTGAGAACGACCACGAAGATCAAACTTAAGGTGGAATTTGGAGTTCTAATCCCGACATTTATTTTGACGTTTCTATCAATTGAGTTAATCTCACAGATGATAAAATATCATTTTTAGTATTTTCACCTTCCAAAGACAATGATCAATAGTTAACCTACATATATATATATATATATATATATAATAATAATTCTTCGTGAATTATTATGAAAGTCCACTTACTAAAGTATGTTGATATGTTGTTGATTCAGGAGCCAGTTGGCAATATTATGATCTTAGGTATTTGACAGACTAATAGCCAATAAAGAGAATATTAATTATTGGCAATTAGCATTGCGATGTTTTTTTTTGTTTTATGAAAATCGATTGGGCAACAAAACCTCCCTAACTTTCTTTATTATTTTATTTTTAGTAGATAAGCCTAACTTTATGTAATAAAAAATCCCCTAAAAAAACTTTATGTAACAAAAGCATTAAAACAAAAAACTTCTATGTTAAAAAAGTAAAGATTATCCGCAAAAAAAAAAAGATACTAGTGTACGTTTTGTTTCACTTTTAAATGAGTCAATATTGATTATAGATATGTAGAATTAACTTGACATGTTTAATTTCTTTATAGTAAAATTAGTTTTTGTTTTTAGAATTGATTCAATTTAAAGTTAAAAATTCAGCTTCTGGATTTATAATTGATTTTTACACAAAAATTTATTGTTCAACTAAATTATACATAAATGTATCCAAACATAAATCAATATATTTTCAACTTAATAATATCTAATTTTATCTTTTAATTAATATTATTTTCACCATTCACAAGTAAATATTTGTCACTTTATCTTTTTTAAAAAGTCAACATTTTCCAATTTATATTTAAGTTAACAATGAATACAACAATATTTAACCAGAGTAATTTATACTAAAACTTATAAATGAAGATTAAAATAAGAGACATAAATACTGTAAAACAGACATCTCCTTACCATTTTATTCAAGTGTTGTTTGATACTTAAAAATTATTTATCTTTTGATAATTGAAAAGAAAAGGAGGTAAAGTGTAATGTTTGAGGGAATGAGGGAGCGTTAGTTAAACGACAGATAGTGACAGTAGTGCAGCAGCAGACACGTTAATATCCAAGCAAGCAAACAGGTACCCGCACCCACAACACAACACAACACAACATAACCGTGTGTGTGTGTGTGTCTTTCATTCTCGGAAGAAACTTCTTATTTGCACCTTCCTTCTACTTCTTGTCCTCTCCTCTATAATCTATATGTATGTGGTTCTGTTGATTACAAATAAGAATAGATGTTGATGATGATTACTGCTTGGATCACTGACCTCTTCGCTTGCATGGGGTGAGTCACTCACTCCCCTCCCTTCTTCTTTATTGCTATATACTCACATAGCCATAGGATTAGGTATTATTTCCAATCATTTTGCTTCATTCAATTCAATTTAATTAACCTAACATTTTAGGCCCTGAGGTGCAAAATTAGGTATTTTTACTGTTTACTATTCAAACCAAACCAATTTCTTGTAAACATGTCATAAATTGTTTTTGATAGGTTCTCTATAGTAGATAAGTTCAAGTGTGAAGATAAGAAAATGCTTTTATTTATTTGGAGGTATTGAACATTGGATGCACTTATATAGTTGTTATGAGTGCTTCAAGAATTAGTGGATAAGATGCTTTTTTTTAGTAATTTAGTTGATAAGATGTGATGATTAGCGTGTTGTTGACAACTTTTAATATATAGCACTTCTTAGTTGTATATCTTATTCTAGCCTTGTAGTATTTGCTATTCCGGTCTACTACAGAAATCAATTATATTGATTGTAAAACAATCTCTCCTGGATTTTCGAGTTGGGAAAAAAGAAAAAGAAAATAAATGTGTTGGGCCACAACTCACAAGTCATATAAGCTTTTAAATAGCTACAAAAGCAGAAATTCTGCTATTAAAGTGAAGCAAGAAACTGGTGCTTATTTTTCAATGGTGTTAAAGAGCCTAGCGGCAAATTTCACACACTAATGCGGAGAAGAGGGTTATTGTAGATTGTAACCCATGCCCTAGCCTATCAAATGTTTCCGCTGCTTTTTACCATCTGAGTTGCATTTAGGGGACAAAAACCGGTGCTTCTCCTAAGAAATAAGTGAAAAATTAAAAAGAAAGTTTATTATTGCTAATGAATAACAATGTTTTATATAATAGCCTTTTTAAGGAAACAATTCTGGAAAAGTAAATCACAGAACGGGCGACATGGGCTTGAAGACTTTTTACACTGGTCTATGTTTTGTTGTTATTTAACTTGTTTTATAACAGTGCAGTGGTTGTTTTGGATGCTGTGTGAAACCTACACCAATTATTGCTGTCGATGAGCCGGCCAAAGGACTAAGAATTCAGGGGCAGACAATGAGAAAACCAACCACATCAGATGGATTCTGGAGTTCAAGCCCTTGTGATCTGGATAACAGCACCATTCAATCTCAACGAAGTATATCATCTGTCAGTACATTAAATCAAATTCTATATCAAAGTAATGGAGCTTCGACGCCAGGCACCGATCCTGAATTTGTAAACCAAGGCAAGTCCTATTTTGATTTTTGTTGTCTTCCTACTAATCAATTTTAGCAGAACACATGAGGCTATTATTTTTGTGTGTAACAAAGCCCTTAGAACTAAGATAGAGAGGGGGAAACCTAACAAGTGGGGGATCAGACCCCATCCAATCAGGTCGAGTCATGTGAACAAGGTTTTCTCCACAAAGCTGTTGGCACATGGCATATATATGCTATTTTTTGCTTGTTTTGTTTTTGTTCACTATTTGGATACATGACTCTAAACATTTTAGTTTACTTGTAGATTATGTAGTAAGGAGAGTAAATCAGATGGAGAGTAGTTGGATCACTAGAGGCAGAGGAAGACCTAGAAAAACTATAGAAGAAACTACTACCTCCGTCCTTAATTATAAGACCCTTTTGAGAAAAAAAATTGTCCCTTTTTATAAGACCCTTTTGGTATTTCCAATTACATGAATTATTTATTTACCAACATACCCTTATTTATTTTGCATCTTTTTCTTCAATCAACAATAAATACTATGTTGAAAACATAAACTAACTCTCTTTCTTAAGGATAAAATTGTAAAAACAATACTCGTAATTATATACAAATTTATTACTACTACCAACTTTCTTAATTCCCGTGATTTTGACAAAGGGGTCCTATATTTAGAGACGGAGGTAGTATTAAGAAACAAAGATCTAGAGATTAATGAGTTGGATAGAGATATGATATATGATAGAACATTATGGCATTGTTTGATCTATGTAACCATCCCCACTTAGTGGGATAAGGCCTGATGGTTGTTGTTGTTAATTTGTTGTACTTGTATACCGTTGTACACTATTTGTGAAATTTACTGTCTTTGCTTTGAAGGGAAAATAAAGGTTAAGGTTAATTTTTATCACATACACGTTCTTCATTGCAGGTCTTCATCTTTGGAATGAAAGCAGGCTTCAGTGGGTTGGACGTGGCTTATCCGAGAAGCAAAACCAACAAAAACAAGAATCCCGACTAAAGTATGTTAACTGCATTACATTTGGCTCAATTAATTAAATACTTTTTAACCAACTGTAAATATAAGTAGGAGCTTGACTTACAGGTTGGGTTTAGCATGGGAAAGGAGAGCCCATCATGGGAAAGTTATTTTTGACCATTAGATCAAATAGAGAACATAATTTTATCATAGTCACTCAACACGATTTTTTTCACTCTCCTCCATGTCTCTCTCACCCACCACTTGCAGCAATCTCACAGATCTGGAATCACTGTTACTTTATCACACCCCTCGTCATCCTTCAACCTCCATGGGTAGTGATTCAAATGGTATTGTCTCAAACAAAACAATGACTAAACTCTTAGAAATTCGTTTAGGACATTCATGATAAGCCTTTCAAGATCTTCAACCTGCTCACGTGTATAACGAACACACTTTCCATTATCCATTTAATGCTTATTACCATCCTAGTTTAAGACTTTCAGCAACCAAATCCAAATACAACACTAACCAGAAGCACTTTTCTTCTAAATCTACTTAATTTTAAATTTGCAAAAGAGTTAGATTTTGAATCCACGAAACACAATATTCAGTGGTCTGATGCACATATTGGATCAATCCCTTGTATTTTATTTTTGGAATTTCATGTTCATGAAAGAAAAAAAAACGAAGATAAGAAATCTACAGCTGCAGATTTGCATTCTCAAGGTTGAAGATGATGTGGGGAAAATATATAGTGTAGACAGACCATCATAAAATCTGTGCGCCTCTTTAATTTAATGGTCAAGAAAAACTTTCCCATGGTGGGAAACTCTTTCCCTTTCCCACCCTAAATCCTACCTGACTTACAAACCTCATTCTACAACCATATCCAAGATATATCCTGATTTACCACTCAACTGCACATGCAAACTGCACCTTTAGCTCATATTTTGATGTTCTTTCATTTTATTTTGTCATGATTGAAATCGCAAGACATATGTTTAAGGCAAGCTCTCAAAGCTCTTAGTTTTTCAAATCAAGTATTTTATTGATATATGTTCTGTTTATTTGGCTTGATGCTAGCTCATCTCGACCGTTTGTGCTTTCCTGTCTTTCTGAGTTTCTTCCCTGTGAATGGCTTATCAATCATTGTGTTTGTTGTAGTCGGAATGCAACTTATGAAAGTTTGCTTGGGACTAGACAACCTTTCCCGAAGTCCGTACCTTTATCTGTAAGTGTCTCGTGTATATTTATTATATTAGTTAGATCCTTGTTGGGACTATTGAGGTGATAATGCAAAATTACTAATTGGCAATTTGATTTTAATAAATAGGAAATGGTTGAATTTCTAGTGGATGTTTGGGAGCGTGAAGGAATGTATGGTTGAGACTTGAGAGGTTAAAAGGCTGAAGCTGTCTTTAAGTTAGTTTATACTTCAAATGCTGTATTTAACTCATGAAAGGCTTTAATTTATAGCCTTGCTGAGAAGATTAAAAGATCAAACACAAGTTTGTTCTACCATTGTAATTTGAATCGCTAAGGCAATCCTTTTGTTTTTGCCCTCCTGTAAATGACTGTATACCGTTTTCCAACTAAAACCAGCATTGCTGAATGCAGAAGTTGTTACTGTTACCTGTAATTATGTGCATTTACATGAGTCAGGCTCTTGTTTGCTGCCAGACTCCTTCTGTTATTTCCCCAGCCCTTTCCATTGTGCTTGAGGTAATATTGTAATAAGATGTCTTTGTTCTTTAATCCTTATGAATATGATTTTAGTAGTATTACGCAGTACTTAGACTTAACAGTTGCATTTTTTTTTTCTTTCTGTTTATCTATACTACTTTTCTTATTGGAGAAATTGGCTTCGGACCATATTGCTTGCATGCATAATTCTTTATTAGTTAGCACTGATTAGTATGCGTATGCAGTAATTAACTTTTTTGAAGACATGTCCTGTATGAGGGATTATGGTTTGCGAGAACATAAGCAAAAACTATATTTGTATGGTTTACGAATTTGCTAGCTTTGTTTTGGTCATTGATTGAACACATGTTGACATCAATTACATAAATTTTCTTGGATTTTCAAATAAGGCACAATAATCAATTAAAGTGGACGGTCCACTGAAAACATTGATACAACTGAATTCGATGATTTTTCCTTTAAAACTGGTCAAGCAATCACTCTTGAAAATTTCTACCGTGCCAATTACTTCATCCGTCCCAAATTATAATTTGTTTTAAAAAAAAAAATTGTCTCAAATAATAAGACGTTTTACAATACCGATGAAGTCTAAATGCTATTTTTCTTTGTGATACATTTAATTATTTATTACTCTCTTCTTTCAATTCTTCAATTTATCATTAATATACCATTGGTGAATGATAATTTTGTAAAATAATTTATAATTTTTCTTTCTCATAATTACACTTGGAGTATTATTCAATGTAAAGCTTTAAGAGAAGTATTTAAGTGTTTTTTTTACAATAAGTATTTATGGTTTTGAATTTTAGGAAACAATGTTTTTTTTCAAACTTGAAAATTACACCATATTAGTATATTTTTTTAGGTAGAAAACTATAGTTCGTAAGAATAGTCTATATTTTAAAAACTTTTTATAAAAAATGAATACCTTTAATCCTCCAAAATAGTCCCTATAAAATACAAATATGGACTAAAAATAAATAAAAAATTTGTAGGGACTAAATTTAAAAAATTAGAATTTTATAGGAATAAAAATATATTTAACCCAAAACTATATACAGTCCATTTCACAACATTTTTACTTTAAAAATAAAATACAAAGACATACATATCCTCGGATTATGGTAGATGTGAGTAGCAACAAAATGGAAGTATGATATGATCTTCTAAAGTTAATTTGATGATGACTCAGATTTAATTATATATTCTGCACATTTTGATTAAACAATTGCATAATTATCACATAAGAAATAAGACTTTGCATGTATGTGGTCCATCAATTTATTTGCATGTCCGTGGTGAACAAGTTGTAGACCATTTACACCCCCTCAAAAAAGACCATTTACATTTCCCGGGTGGGATGTATCTTTAGAGTTAGACCATTCCTCGGGATTTGTGGAAGAGAGATACCATATTGCGTGAGAAAAAATATATGCTCAAGCAGAGTCTAGAACTAGAAGTTTCCCAAAATTGATAAAACTTTTGCAATCACAATTTTCTAAGATTGATCGGGTTAGTGTAACTTTGGTTTTGCGTTGATAAAATTTATTTTTAGTAAATTGATTCTATAAAATTAATAATGAGTTAATGTAAAATGATTTATGTTTGTATATATTTACGTAAAAACAAGTTAAACAATGAATTTGATGTTAAAATTAAATATACTCAAGAGCAATATGTCATAACCAATTCAACAAATCAATTTTAACCTCTCTAAAAGTAAAACCAAACATATACTCACCTTATGTATCCGCCTCGAAGATTCACAACACAATTCAAAAAATAAAGCTTACCAAACGAATCTTGATAAAACCCAAAATTATTTTGTAATGGTCACAAAGTTCGATCAAGCATTTCTCTTATAATTTTTTTTTTTTTGAGGTAATCACTTTAAATAATTGTGAGCGATATTATTGCATATTAATCTCTTTATATTATTTCTATTGCTAAAAACAATTGACAAATAGGAACAATGGATGTGGATCTTGCCTAGAAGCTAATCCCGTACAAGAAAAGTTAAACTGATATTTTCCCATTTCAACGAAACAAACCCAAAACAAATTCCTTAAAAAAAAACCAAAAAAAATAGTTTGCCAATGATCGCGTAAGTCAACCTCGGTTATGTTTTGGACAGAGCCTAGGCCCAGCTCTCAATGACCTTCACTATGTTCGGCAAATATACTCTTCTCATTTATCAAATTTCTCTTTTTTCAATCGTCGTTGTTCCAATAATATGTAACTACCGTTGAGTGAAAGTTAAATGTCGTTGGACACTTTTAAGATTGGTTAAATTGATTTAAAAAGGTATTGAATTGATCTAAAAGGTGTCGAACGACACTTAATGGGTGTTGGAGATCTGAACGACAGTTAACTACTAGGGTAAGTTTTGGAGAAATTCGAGAAGTGGAAAGAGAAATTTCCTGAAACCACACATCCAAGCATTATTCGTTAGCAACCACTCTCCATATAACTAAGATCGGAGGGAGATTGTCGATCACGGTGTGTATCACTCAAAGACCTCAACAAGTTTTCACCTCAATTCTCCTGAAACCCTTCCTACCTATAAAAGAGTGCATGCATTATGAAGAAAGTAAACATTCTATTCTATTAATTCTTTCGTCCACCTCAAGTAAGATATAACTTGAGCGTTAAAATGTTTACAAGTACAATACATCTACTAAAACGCACTACCACTTTCCTCCACCACGCATCACCAACTTCATTTGTCGTCCTTGGTCACCTCAGATTAGGTTCAATTTTGTTCAAACAGAAAATTCAAGATGCCCATAATATGTCTGATTTTTCACATTATTTACTTTTAATTACTATACTATGTTGCAATAAAAAATAAGTCAGTCACATATACAATGTTTGCAACGGTCAAGGTTAGGAATTAATTATTAGAATAGAATTTTTTCCATCATCCAAATTTCAACACGAGTCATTTAATTTCTTTAACCTCTTACCAGGTAAACAAATATAATATGAGAGAAGCTTATCGTGTGCGACAAAATGGAAGAAGAGAATATTAACGAAAAAAAAAATGGAAGAAGAGAAGCTTTATCACATGCAAGAAAATCGTGTTAGAGAACGATATGACACCTAATGAGAGACCAATCCCAATAACCAGACTTTAATATTGACATATATTATACTATAAAATTGGCATATCATCACTTCATTATATATGGTTAAAAATATGAGAAATGTTAAAGAGTGCCTTTAGACTATTGGATAAGAAAATAAAAATAAAAATATTATATTGAAAATTGATGAATTCAAATTTTTAAAAGTCAAAATATTGTGAAATCCGATACAAACATACTACTTTTTGTTAGCATAACCCTAAAAATATAAGTAGATATCTTTAGAGTTAAACACGAGAGTTATCATTTACGGAAAAAATTAGAGTTAACATTTAATTTAATGCCGTGACAATGATTGTACCATAGTGCTTTTTTAATTAATGTGTTAAAATAAAATAAAAATATTAATCATATGCATTTCTTTTACAAAATTATGATGTCACTATAATTTTATTGAAGCTACAAAGTGGGTGTTTGGTTGCACGGTTAAAAAGTCAAAAAGCACTTCCAATTTACTTAAAGCAATTTTAGGTTGTTTGGTTCTCTCCCAACGTGATGATGATGTTGTACGGTACCTTACTCAAAATCAATTCTAGGTGAAGTTGCTATTCCTAGCTTCTGAAAATCGATTCTTCAACTGCAGGTTTGACTTCCATCAAAATCTCTTTTTTGCCCTTGATTTGTACTGCTTTTCACCTCCCTCATAACTTTCCATCTAATCAGAATTCATAACTCCTTTCAAAATTTGAATGCAAATATGATTCACAGACCAAACAAATCACCTACCTCACAACTTCATTAAACTCTAACCAATTCCATTTTATCATAATTCTTCACAACTTGTAGAAATCCGTTCACCAACCTCATAGTTTCATTAACTATGTAGTTACTCTCTGTTCATACAAACTTCTTTATATAGGTTGGCTCATTTGTCACTCTTTCATTCTTAAACACGCAGGAAAAGAAACACAAGCAAATGGCCAAATAGTTGCAGTGTTTGGTACTCAAGGGTAAGCTCAAACACTCATCTTTTGTCTATTAATTCAGTTTTGATAACATTACATTTGTTGTGTTTGATAAAATGCCTAGATAAAAAAATATTTATTTCTTTTTGTTTTCCTTGACCTTAGTTATGATTTTTTTTTTCTTCTTGAAATATTAATGATATTGATGGAGTTTGAAAATAGCTTATATGTTTTTCATCAAATGATAATGAGATTGATGAATATTATTTGCATTGTATGAGTGCTTTATATTTACTCTTAACAGGTTTTAGATGTCTGTGTTTTTTGCTTCAGATTTGTTGTTCACTTATCCTCCATAAGCTCTATATTTCAGTTTTAACTAGTTCTATATAAGCTCTATTTTTTGGTTCAGTTTTAACTGGTATTTTGGCTTTGATTTGCTGGTTTTCTTGTTCAGTTTTTACCACCCTTTTGGTTCAGTTTTACTGATTTTTTTGGTCCAGTTTTGCTGGTTTATTGTTCTGATCATAGTTATTTGCAATGCCATGATTTCTTATGTTTGTGGATTGAGACATTGTTGATGGTTTGAGTAGAAAAGTTTAAGCACCAGAATGAAACATTTGTCAAGAATGTATTGGATTCATTCAGATTCAAATGTTGTAATTGTTTTACCAGTGAGAATAGATAGATGTCCTAGACTCATGCATTTTTTTTGCGAGTTTTATAGTTATTAGTATTAGCTAATCTTCTATTTTACTGCATCTTTTTTTGCTA
>Ga0228710_1010128_pt1 | contig 12748 bp, 6 predicted proteins | sample MedpolnodulmetaG_FD_177995 | JGI IMG/M metagenome (GOLD analysis project Ga0228710, IMG submission 177995) | Root nodule microbial communities from Medicago polymorpha collected in Santa Monica, California, United States - pink nodules | ecosystem: Host-associated > Plants > Roots > Nodule...
GTTGGAAACTTTAAATGGATAAGAAAGAATAGCTCAACCACGACATAATAATAATGACAATTTCCAAACAATTGAACATGGACAGTAACAGCAAAGTGGTGGAATTGAATTGGAAATAGAGGCGCATCAACAAGGGAGTCAAATGGAATTGAGTAATAACATCGCAGCAGCAATTACAATTGACAATAAAGGATTTTAATTTGAAATAGAATGATAAAACTATACCAGGAGCAATCGAAATTAAATAGAATAGTACTACTGAATACTTAATAGATTTGCATAAAAATAAAGGTTATGAATACTTAAGACAAACAAAACAGTGAAGTGGGTAAAGAAAAAAAAAACTGATTAGTTATTAATAAAAATAATCGAGCTTTCGGGCTACCTGGAGCCCGGCCGGACTAGCCCGCCACAGGCTCAGGCTAAAAAGCCTTCGTACTAATCGGGCTAAAATTTGGTTGTCCAAACCCTTCATTTTTCGGGCTTTCTCGGCCCGACCCGGTAGGCCCGACCCATTTTGACAGCTCTAACTACTCTACCCATCACTCCAATAAACCAATCTCAATTGTAAAACTTAATCTGACTAATTAATTTCAAAGTTGTAATTGACCACTCTAGCAACTTTGAAAAACAATCTTGCAATTTGTTCCTTAATGATCAAAATATGTTACATCTAACTAAACAAGGTTACTCTCATAAATCTTTTACCCTTAAACATGATCTCTCAATGGTGCAAAAATGAGTAATAATAATTTGCATGTTACCTGCAATCAAATAAAATGAGTAATAACTAAACAATGATGTCATGTCACTCTTCACGGCTTTGGTTTGTAATTACTTGAATAAGTTATCATTTTTTAAAGGATAATGTTAACCAATCCTCAAGGACATTGGTTAAGCAGACAAAAGAAGCAAGATTATATTGAAAAGTGATGTAATAATTAGTTTGTCAAAAATAACAATTTATATTTCCAAGATAATTTTTTTTATTTTTGGATTCATTAACTAGTGTCCCCGAGACACGGATTAACAATACCCCTTTTTAAAATATAAACTTGAGGAGCACTCCATATTTCTCCTTGTATAGTGTAAGCACAAGATGAAACCAAGATTTCTCGTAGAAATTTCTCCACAACACATGAGTTAATTAATTAATCAGTGAAATAAAAGTAGGTGTGGTTGTATAAATACGAGTGAATGATAGCCACGCAAGTAGTATATGTCCTTAACCTTATAATCAACGCGGTTAATTATCCACCGACATTTCAAGTTTCCGAGTATGTGGTCGTTAGTTGTTTCCGTTACTGCTTTAGAAATTTCTGCTTCAGGTGTTCTCTCTTCTTTTTTTGTTTGGCAGTGAGGTGTTCTTTCTTTTTATCGATTATTATTAATAATTTTAATAAACAAAAAAAATTGTGAACCAATATGTGACTAATTTTTTTTTGAATGGCAAAATATATTATATAAAGAGAGGATTAAATCCCAAGTATTACACCAGAAAAAAATAAAAATACACCAAAACACCTAACGAAAAATCAACAACAACCAATTTTCCATGACCACCAATGGAGATAAAAAAAGCAACCTACGATAATTTGTTGCATTAATGTATCGGTCTTTCCGCTTTTATCGATAGAAATAGTAATTTTTTATAAGTTATTTGATTGCTAAGGAATATAAAATGATGAAAAAAGCTAAAATCAAAAGAAAAATATTTTACACACAAATATAGTATCTTTTACTATAAAATTATAGACATTTGAAAAATATGATCGTTTGATTAAATAAAAAAAGATTAAATGTAATTAAATAGTTTTAAATAAAGGGGAAAATAATAAGTCATAGCAAAAGTTGAATTCATTTTATATATACTATTGAAAGATGAAAAGTTTAGGCAACACTCACAAAGATACCTATCAATCAAATTTTTATTTTAAGAAGTCAAACTTACCTACCACCGGAGAGAATTGTACTAGAGACTTTGAAAGGTGCACACTTCAAGGTCTCAACACAATACCACAATATCAACCTAAGTTGGTTCCATTAACCACAGTGGCGGATCTTGACTTATTTACTTGGGGGTACCGAACTATTATGGAATATATATTAAAATGATTTAAGTAATAGCAAAAGAAGTTAAGTGCGCTGGTGGTTTGATTTGCTGTAAACATGCGTGGTTGGTGCAGGTTTGAGTCCCCATGGGGCGTTTTTTTTGTGGATAAAAGATTAAAAATACATAAGAAATACATAAAAAAAAAAGACACTTACAAAGGGTCGAACGTGCGACCTTCGGCATATTGAGGCACCCCCTTTCCACTGCAATCACTGGGAATTTGTCATAAATATAGACATAATACTATATATATAGTAAATTCGGGGGGTACCATGGCACTTGCCTACCCTTGAAGAGATCCGCCCCTGATTACCAAGATTCTCACATCAACAATGAGCTTAAACTTAAGTTCATGTGGGATTTGATTTGAATCCTTACCAAAATTAGACTAATTTGTGTTGATTGAGATATTATATTCCTTCAACACATAGTATACTATACTATTAAAATGTAAATGATAATTAGTGTGTTAAATGTGTTTATTATTGAATATATATTTTAATAGAAATTTATAGTTTTGACGATATTGACATCATTAATAAATTTATGGGTGAGGCTGATGATACTAGTATAAAGAACTAAGAGAAGTATAATTTTCGTGTTGAATAGAACAATTTTTAAAAATTTTAAAAATTATTAAATTCATGAATTCCAATTCAGCACTTTCATACTAAAACATATGCTTTAGGAACTCGTTAGCCTAAGTTTATATACCTTTAATTTCAAGAAAAAAGATTATATACAAGAGTTCAATGAATCACTTTGTAGTACCATATGATTTTATTCTTTTTGGCAAGCTACTTTTAGTATATTCTCTTCTATAACTAGTTAGGACTTATATCAATTTCATTATCAGAAAAGAATAATTAGAACTTATGTAACTAGTATCCAAAAAGGAGTACCACTTTTGTCAAATTTAAAACGGTTATTTTGGGCTGAAGTAGTTAGCGTGTAGAAGACAATGGCCTAGTAATGAGGGAGAATTTTCCTTGAATCTTCCTTAAAATGAATCCATAGGATATTGTATACTATAAATATAATGTGGTGTGCTGATTTTGTCTTTAGTTATCATTAACTTTACTCTTTAAGGCCAAGATTGATAACAAACCAGTCCTAGAATCGTTGATTTGTTTGCCACTAATTCACTTCATTTTGGAGTTGTAAGTTTGTGTAAGAATCTTAGTGCTTCTTGTGTTTGGTTGTTTTGTTTATAAATAAATACATTAACTTTTTGGCCTTTTCAATAAAATAAAAATTGAATGGCATCGAAGAGGGCATCTCATGTGGGTAGTGACAAGGATCTTCATGTTCCTTCTACTAGTACTAAGAGAATAAAACATGGGAACCCAGAAGAACAACAAAAAGAGATCCAACACCATTTATTTCCGTACGTGTTTTATTTTTATTTTTATTTGATGTAAATATAATATAATCCAATGTTCTGCATCTGCATGTACCTTTCTTATTTGACTTGACTTCTTCTATTTGTGCAGCACTACTAGCGCCGCTAGTAACACCTTTGCGTTTTGCTTTGAACGTTTACTTCGAAAAGTGGTAGCAAAATATCCAATCATTCATACTCTTACTTTATTGTCTTTCTTGCTTGCTCCATGGATTCTAATAATGGATACCAATTAACTCTGTGTTCTGTTTTGTTCCTCAACTAGACGCAAGAGGTGATTCCACCTATGCTCCGCCACTACCTAACCCCAAGGTATTTCTATTTTTTATGCAACTTTTGCATTTTAGTTAATTTTGTACTATGTCACATTGATATATATTTTTTTGTTAGTAAAATTGTTTTTACCTTTAAAATGAATTTTGATTTTAATTTGAGTGCTGAAAATGGATATGCCATCACAAAAATAAATTTAATTAAAAGTGAATTGAATAGCCAAATTTAAGACCTAAGTTAGAATAAATTTGAAGAAGCAAAATCAATTGTATTGATAGTTGTTTGTGTTTCTAATTTAGCAGTGGATTGACCCTTGACGAGTTGTCCAACACATATGGAAGGAGGAGACGTTTGCAATTGTGTTTCATGAACAAATTGCCTGAAAGAATTTTCACAAAGTCCCCAATCAAAGCTGAGGGAGATGAACCACTTCAAATTGAACTGCGTGATGTTGAAAATCAGCAACGCGTAGTCATGGAAGAAGGTTCCTCCACGAAGATCCAATTATGTGTCCTATATGGTGGCTTTGAAAAAGAGGATTGGACAACTGAGGAATTTAATACTCAAATTGCACCTCCAAGAAAGGGAAAAGAAGAACTGTTGAAAAGAAATGAAATCATTACACTAAGAAATGGAGTTGCTGATATCGACAAAGAGATTGAGTTTACAGATATATCAAAGGGAAGAACCGGTCAATTTCGGCTAGGGGTTAAAATAGTTCAGTCAAATTCAATTGGCGTGTGCATTCGGGAAGGTAGAAGCAATCCTTTTAAGGTCCTGAATTTTCGAGGAAAGGGTAAGTCCTAAACCTCCGACAGATGTTAGTAATTCGCTATTAAAATAGGTATATGTGATCTCTTGACTTTGATTTTTATTACATTTTTTATGTGCTTTGACTTTTGATCATTTCAGATTACGAGAAACACGATCGTCCATCGTTGAATGATGAGGTATGGCGTCTGAAAGGGATACGTAAAAATGGTCCACTTGACAAGCTGTTGGCATCAGATGGAATACACACTGTTAAGAATTTTTTGCAGTTGTTCGTAACCAATGAAGATTCATTAAGAGATGTAAGAAAATATATTCTTGTTTGAAATATTGTTGTGTGTTGTATAATGATTCTCTACTTTAGCTCTTGAAGTTATTAATTTGGTTGTTTGATACTATTTCATATGATTTTTGGCTTTGGAAAAATAGAAAATAGACAAGACTGGAGGGAAGTGGAAGAAAATTACTGCACATGCTAAACATTGTGATGTAGATGATGCTGGGTGCTACATCTATTCTGTAACAGAACAACCAATATCATCCCTTGTCTTTAATTCAATTTTAAAGGTTGTGGAGGTGACTTTTCATAATGAACAAAACTCTCATTCTGTACAATCTCTCAATCCGCAGGAAAAGGTTTGTATCAGTATCCTACTCCATTTGGCTGTGAATATTTGGAGTGAACTTTATATGGATTCTTAAATTAAAGTGATTTATATCTTACCAAAATATAATTGTGTATATATAGTACTAGTACCTCTTAACCTGATATGATCAAAATACTTTTATCATTGGCAGTGCTTGGTGGAAGAAGTTAAGCAACATGCTTACAAAAATTTGAATGATCTAAAACCATTGCCAATTGATACAACAATACATGGTTTGGGGGAGACATCAGCAAGTGTACAAACTGCACAATATGGTTGTCAAGATCAAGCCCTGCAACCGTTTGACTTTTCAATTGCTCGGCAAGGTACTCTACACGTACACTTATATTCTGCAAAAACACTTTTAGATGCATTTCAAAACTGAAAAAGTCTCGAATTGTCTAGGTTACGAGTCTTGAAGAGGGTATATAACTATGTTTCAAAACTTTTTATTTTCGCTTTTTGTTGCTGATATCCTAATTCTACCCTTCAGGCCTGTTGAGTGCTTATTCTACAAGCTTTGACCTACCATTTCCATGCCAACCAGAAATGTGGCCGTCTACCTCAATCTCACAAAGTGGCCTTGTAGGTTCTGAATTTTGTGATCAAATGGCAGCCTTGGGAGAAATGTCGTCACCATACTTTTCTGGAGAAGATGTATCATGGGTTGGTCTATTTGGAAGTTACACGTTGGAACAAGTAAATGGAAATCCTCTGTCCTTTGTTTATGATGATGGAGCAGGATCCAGCAATCATTATTCTTCCCCCAATTTTGTTGTGCAAACATCAAGCAAATTGAAACTGAAAAAATATTGGCAAAAGATTCGATCTACTCTCAAATGGTTCATGTTGTATGTAGCTAGAAAGAGGGCATAACTGTTTTATGATCTGTATTAACTTTCATTTCCCTTAGTTCATGCTTTTTGCTTACTCAAAAAATACTGGTTTTATTCTTCTCAATATTAAGTGCAATGAGAAGATCCTGTAAGCAAAAAGTTTGAAGCTGTTATAAACTGTCTGTTAACAATATATACTCCTCTAGATTGAAATATAAGACTATAAGTAGAAGACCCTATAGACTAAGTAAGAACTAGCATATATATTGTGTCAATGTGTATAATACCCAGTTAGCTGGCAGTTGGATGGCCTGGGGCTGCTTTGTCATTTGCTTGTAAAAATTGCATTATGATTATACATTCAGCCGTGTAAACAATTGAAAATTGTAAAAACAAATTTAATGATTACACATTACTCTCATGCATTTATCTGTTATAGTTACATTTGTGAAAGAGAAAAAGAAAAAAAAAACCTTCTCTGTGTATATTTTCTTATGTGGTGATGTTGCTCTTTTGAAGAATATTAGTTGTGTTATAAAAAATAGAGAAATGATATTTGTATAACCACTTTGTGACAACTTTTAGACAATTTTCTCTCTCATACTTACATTATATTCTTACTATCTCTCTTCCTTTTTCTCTCTCCATTGTTTTTGACCAATGAAAAGAGAGAAAAAGAAGGTTGTTCAAATATGATTGCTCTAAAAAATATGTACATATTTACCGTTGCTCAACAAAACGAAACACGTATAGTTCGATATTCAGCTCACGTTGACGTTCAGTGTTTGCTAATTCAAATCCATCATTCTCTAATTGATAGGTTCTATTGTCTCCTAAAAAGGAGGTGTAGATAGTAAAACAGTTAATAGGGTTAAAATAGTTTATAAACAGGCCCATTTGTTCCACACTTATCTTTCAGTCTGAAAACAGTGCGTGTCTCTTCCACATTCTCGTTCACCAAAAATGCCTTCAGCTGCAACATTCGACCTAGGCGCCGTTCCCTTCAACCCTGACGGATGGGGCCCACTCGAATCCACCGCCGATAACACCAACGTTCCCTTCGCTCCTTTCTCCCGTTCCGACAAACTCGGCCGTATCGCCGATTGGACTCGGAATTTCAACAACAACAACAACCCTAACCGATCTAAAAACCCTGCCGATACCGCCTTCGATTTCACCTCCGACCCTTCCTTCCCTAACTTCGCCGAAGACGACTCCTCTTTCCGTCTCGTTGACGGTAAACCCCCTCCCCGTCCCAAATTCGGCCCTAAATGGCGCTTCCAACGCCAGCTTCAGCTTCCTCAACGTCGCGACGAAGAAGTCGAAGCCAAGAAACGTGAAGCTGAGAAAGAAAGAGCTCGTCGTGATCGTCATTACCAGAGCCGCTCAAACCCTAGCAATCACCGCCGTGAGCTTTTCAAATCTTCGGTTGATATTCAACCCGAATGGAACATGCATGATCAGATCCCGTTTTCAACTTTCTCCAAACTGTCATTCACTGTCTCAGAGCCTGAAGATCTTCTCCTCTGTGGTGCTCTTGAAACCTATGATCGTTCCTACGATCGAATTGCACCCAAGAATGAACGTCGTCTTGAGAGGTTTAAGAATAGGAATTTCTTCAAAGTTACCACCACTGATGACCCTGTTATTCGTAGGCTTGCGAATGAGGATAAAGCTACGGTTTTTGCTACTGATGCGATTTTATCTACGTTGATGTGTGCTTCTAGGTCTGTTTACTCTTGGGATATTGTTGTTCAGCGTGTTGGGAACAAGCTTTTCTTTGATAAGCGTGATGGGTCTCAATTGGATTTGCTTTCTGTTCATGAGACTTCTCAGGAGCCATTGCCTGAGGCTAAAGATGATATTAATTCCGCTCATTCGCTTAGCGTGGAGGCTTCGTATATCAATCAGAATTTCTCACAGCAGGTTTTGATTAGAGATGGGAAAAAAGTTACTTTTGATGAGCCTAATCCTTTTGCTAATGAAGGGGAAGAGGTTGCTTCTGTTGGTTATAGGTATAGGAGGTGGAAGCTTGCTGATGATATGTATCTTGTTGCTAGGTGTGAGGTTCATAGTGTTGTTGATGTTAACAACCAGAGGTCGTTCCTTACTTTGAATGCGTTGAATGAGTTTGATCCCAAGTATTCTGGTGTTGATTGGAGGCAGAAGTTGGAGACACAAAGGGGTGCTGTGTTGGCTACTGAGCTTAAGAATAATGCTAATAAGTTGGCTAAGTGGACTGCTCAAGCTCTTTTGGCTAGTGCTGATATGATGAAGTTGGGATATGTGTCTCGTATTCATCCTCGTGATCATTTTAACCATGTGATCTTGGCTGTGGTTGGATATAAACCTAAGGACTTTGCTGCACAAATTAATTTGAATCCAACCAATATGTGGGGGATTGTGAAGTCCATTGTGGACTTGTGCATGAAGTTGAATGAGGGGAAATATGTTCTTGTGAAGGATCCATCTAAGCCACAAGTTAGGATTTACGAGGTTCCAGCTGATGCATTTGAGAACGACTATGTGGAGGAGCCAATACCAGAGGAGGAGCAAGTTCAACCACATGCAGATGGGGCAGAGGAGGCTGTTGATGGTGCAGAGGAAGTTGCTACTGCTACTGCTACCAATGATGTGGAAGATAAGAAGACTGATGGTCAAGCTTAAAAGGTAATTTTTCTAACTCAGTTCCATGCTCTGCTTGGTTTTATCAATGTCCTACATGTTTGCTTGGCTTTTGATTGAGTTATGAAAATGATCTTGGGATTCCTAATATTTTATGATTCATTCATACTGAAACAATTTTTTTCCCTGGTTATTATGATATGGGGGTATTTTGTCATTCTTTTTTTTTTTTTTTTTTGGTTTTTCATAATTTTTATTTTATTAATTTTTTTTCTTTTTTTTTTTTTTTTTTGGTTTTTTTTTTTTTTTTTTTTTTTTTTTTTTGTGGTATATCATAATCTTACGATAGACTTCCTTTATGATTGTTTAGTTTATAGGTTTCATCGAAATTTAAATTGCAGTTGCAATTAGGTCATGATCCTGGATATTGCATGAAATTGGAGACGAATGTGGCTCATGTGGCCAGAGTTATGGTTATGGTTATGGGTTCTCCAAAACCATTACGTTCCAACACAGTCAGGTGTCTGGGATGCAATTTAAAACCATTGGTCTCAATAGGATTTTATTGCACGTGTTGGTTTCAGTTCATAACAGTTTGTTTAGAATTGTCGTCCATATACCAAAACTTCAATGGTTTATGATTTATTTTCAAGGGTCATGCTAACTAGGGGAACTAGTTAAGAAAGTTAAAAATAGAAAATGTTTCATTGAAAATAACAAGTTTTGACTTTCAAAAGTTAAATACTTCATTTTTCCACAATTCCCAATACAATCTTTCTATATTGTTTTTCTTATCTAGTGCCCCGGGGCACTAGTTAGCATTTCCCTTATTTCGATAAATTACCCTTCTCCCCTTTTCAAAATTTGTGTGCCATATTCGGAAATCATTTATATCCATATATTTGTTGGTAGATTTGTTGTTCGTGTTCCTGCTTGTTGTTGTCTGTGAAGCACGGACACCTCTAGGACTAGGTGTGCCGCAGTGTCCAACACGTGTCGGTGTCCAAAACTCCTATGACACTCGTACGACACGTGTCAGACAACCAAGACCGATGTCCTAAATAAAATTGTTTTTTTCTTTACTTCGACGGGATAAGATTAGAAATGACACTATTAGAGAGAGAGTGGGGGTAGCATCTATAGTAGAAAAGTTGGTAGAAAATAGGCTTAGATGGTTTGGACATGTAGAGAGAATACCCGTAAATACCGTCGTAAGAAGAGTAGATCAAATGGAGGAGTCGGATTAAAAGAGGTAGAGGGAGACCTAGGAAAACTATTAGAGAAACCATTAGAAAGGATTTAGAGGTCAACGAGTTGGATCCAAATATGGTGTATGATAGAACACTACGGCGTCATTTGATCCATGTAGCCGACCCCATTTAGTGCGAAAAGGCTTGGTTGTTGTTGTTGTCGACACTCCTAGACTGGTGTCTGACACCTATAAAATACTCATAAGAGCCGTGTCGGACAACTCAGGCAGTTTCATCTGTTGCACTTTGCTTTAGAACAAATACGTATCTAAAATCCAGGTATATATAAGGGAAGAGCCCCAACTATGAATCGTAGTTTCTGATCCCAAATCCAAAATGGTCTGCCCGCACTGGAGTATGGTCTTATTGGGCTCCAATGCCACCTGATTTAGCAGTCTTTGTGTCTCTGAAAACTTATAACAAGTGTTTTCTGAAAAAGTTAATATTTTTATATCATCTATTTTTCTTGTTTATTTCTCTCATTCGGTTAGAGAATCGGACAGGTATAAGGTACATTTTAGATTGAAGTTTAAAGATGACACAGCTTGAAGTTAAGGTTCGTAGATGTTGTGGTTTTGTTATTGGTTGGGTTGAAGTTGAAGTTATTCCTCCTGTATTATGTACCATGATATATGTGCAAAGGGTTGGCTGTGTGCATGAAAAATCTCTGTTTTAAGTTTTGGCTGATATTTTGTAGCACTAGACTGACTGTTAAGTATATCCTTTTTGAATGTTGTTTGATACACAACCCATAATTTGAAGCTTATCTGCTAGTATATACCGATAAATAATGTCAGACTTTTTTGGATGGATGCAGGTTCCTGTTTATGGGATTGTGGACTGTTTACTTGTAGCAGAACTACTCTCAGGATCATTTTTACTTCTCCAGTTATATTTGAAGGACAAAATTTTGCAATACAATTTTTTTGAAGCATAATTTCTTGAAGTTTGTGATGCAATAACTGTTTTTTGTTTGTTTGTCAACCATGCTACAACTGTTTGTGCTCTATAAATCTGAGCATATTTAGCGGGAACCAGGGGTGTTTAAAAATCTTGTCATGATTGTTAGTTGATCATCATCTTAGCATTCTGCTTAGGTTTGTTAGCTAAACTCCTTGAGTTATTTTGTGTTGCATCATATAATGGTTTGTGATCTTGTTTTTTTGAGATAACGCAATAACTTAAAGTAAAAAAGAAACACGCAAAAGCAAATCAACTACTCCCTATGAAATAAACCATTTCGATAGCATTGGCTAAGAATATTATCTAAACTAGAGGGAGGATCATTCAAAATGACCCAAAGCGAATTGCTTTTTGATCACATCTTGGTAATAGAATTAGCGCAAATGCTTGCTTTTAAAGATATAGGCTTCCTGATGACACCATTAACAGGATACCAAATCCTTGATGTTTTGAACTTTACTGCCAAATACATTTTATCCAAGAGTCTTGAGTTCTGCCCTCATGGTGTGGCACAAATCACCTAAACTTTAATTATAATTGAAGTCTGAATGCTTTTAAATAAATTTCTTTTTTTCATCTAAAATTACAATTTCGTAGCACATCACCAACTTCACTGTTCATGAAGGTAAGTAGAAATTTTATCTTGGATTTGCGTACTCAACTCATAACATCAAAAGTAATTTTTTCTGCATAAAAGTTTTCAATTTCACTCAAAATCAATTCTTGTAAAAGCTGAATCAAACATGCAATGGAATGTCATATATTTCAAAAAACAAAAAAATAGATGTTTTAAAGGCGCGGCTTGTTAGTTGTTACACTAAGCAAACACAACTTTTAGACTGCACTTATGCTAGAAGGTGTTGTCGTGGGTGCAAAGCATACCTTCTTTACATGTTTTTTTATTTATTTATAGAGGCATTTAGTATGGGTCAGGGAAGCTGTTTCCTACCATGGTCGATCTATAACATCCAGAAATTAATAAGATAAAGAAGGCATTAGATGATTTTTTACAGTGACCGAAGACTATTGGATATCAACCAAAACTAAATTATGCAAATCTTGTTTGTAAAATTTTTGAATATAGAGTGATTTAGTGATAATTTTATGAGTTAGTTGAAGGAATTAGAGATTTATGAGTAATGATTTCACAAAAAATAGACTTAATAAAAAAACTTCACATCAATTTAAAATGTATAATAAACATGTACTTTATCAACTTAACATAACATATCAGCATTTTTCCATTGTCCAAAATTTTTTCATGATGTTTGTGAAAGAGAAAGACATCCAAATATTTATATTAATATAATAAAATTAAGAAAATAACATTAAAAAACGAAGAAAAAAAATTCTTCATGATGTTCGGAGTTATAAGGGGGTCTGCGATTAATTGAATCATCACATTTGACTAATTAAATCTCACAAATGAGATTGACGTCACATCTTCACCTAAAACATTAGACATATTATCATCTCACTTATATATTGCTTAATATATATTATTGCATCCAATATAGAAGAAGTTTAATTCACGTGACACATTAACATCTTTTCCTTAAGTGCAAGACTCTGTTTATATGATATGGTGAAATAGCAAAATAAGGTCAGAGGCACAATATCGTAAAAAATATTGGTTGTTGGCGGTTTCATCGATGGGTGTTTTTGTTTGTTTCTTTTATGCGAAGAGAAAACGTAAATTAAAAAAGAAAGAAGATGAATAAGAAATTTGAACATGAGATAAATGATGTGGGAAAAAACTAAGGAGTGTGTGTAGATAATATAGTGAGTTGTTTGTAGTTTTATTGATTTTGTTGAATGCATTGGAGATTGATGGGTAATTATGTAACCGCGAAATATTAGACTCATTA
>Ga0228710_1010133_pt1 | contig 12741 bp, 8 predicted proteins | sample MedpolnodulmetaG_FD_177995 | JGI IMG/M metagenome (GOLD analysis project Ga0228710, IMG submission 177995) | Root nodule microbial communities from Medicago polymorpha collected in Santa Monica, California, United States - pink nodules | ecosystem: Host-associated > Plants > Roots > Nodule...
ATAGGTTTCAATGACATCAAGTCCTCCATCTTTAGATTTCTGAATAAGGTCTGGCCACATCTGTAATAACAGCAACAACAAATTCAACAATGTTTAAAATCAAATACAATGCAAAAACTCATAAACAAAATCAAAGAGAGACATAAAACCTGTGGAGTACTGCGAGGGTAGTGAATAGAACCAGAAATCAAGACCCTACGTTTACCATCAATGACCAATGCTCTATGGTCATAATCCACATTGGTGCAAAACATTGTTGGTAGGAACCAAAGCAGAACCAACACAATTTCAGTGGCTCTCATTTTGGAAGAATGAATGAACCAAAAAGAGAAAAAGAAACTAACTAGTGAAGGAAAGAATGAATGAACTTTGGTTTATTTGTTACACATGTGTTAGTGTTTTTTGGTCACGTGGGTGTGAAATGTAAGTGATATTGGTTTGTAAGAAGAACAAGAGTAAAGTGCTACAAGTACTGTATAACATGTGTAATGTGCAATCTATGAGGATAAGCTGTTTGTTGACAAAACAAAAAGGTTGTCGGTGGTGACATTGTTGTCTTCCTAGGCTACTTGTCGTGTCTTTTTTTACTGCGTTAACAAAACCTCTATGTATATTGTTTATAATAATCTATGTTGTAACAGTTTCTATTATTGTTTAACCAACTCATACACATCACATTCATTGTATGTTTTTTTTTTCTTTCTGATCACATAAATTGTATCTTTTTTTTTCTTCTCATATTTTATATTTATACGAATCACATAAAATGGCTAGCATTTGTTTTTTGATAGGCACATTGGCTAGCATATTAATTATGAAGAAAAAAAAGAACTAATTAAGGGGCAGTTGAACGTCCAAGTGAGCAGCCTAACTAACTCACCAACATTATTACCAAGAATTAATACCATCATCTCCTAAAATAAATTAATTAATACCATTAAGTTAGCGAAAATAAAATACGCGCGTAAAATAATTTTACACCGTGTATTTCACAAAATCATTAAAATATACTTCACTTTAATGGTATGATGTGAAGAAATAGTTGATTCTTATTGATTATAAGTGTTGGTCCAGCTGATGGATCATATCCCTTAAACTCAACATAATACGAGATGTTTTTTTTTTCCAATATTATGAGATGTTTTAATAATTAAATGAAAAAAAGGAAATTGTTAAATCATTTTCTGGTCCTGATGCATAAAGTGACATGACTATTATTGGATTGTGACATTTTGTTAGAGTAAACAAAGCTGAATTCAAAGGTCTATAACTTGCTTCAATTGTACCCCCACATCTAATCTAATTCGCACCTAAATCTGACAAATGAGTACTTCCTTTTCTTTATTTTTCTCTAACTTTGATAGGTCCATTGCTTTAATACTTTGCTTAGTTTCTTTCTTTCTATTTGTTCTCTTTTTCTATGCAAATTAAAATTAAACTGAATTTGTTGTTGACATTTATTGGTTGTTACACCGATTTCAATAATCATGACCCAAGAGGAATGATCAATGTAGAAATAAAAGTGAAATACAAAATTTATATAATTTGAGTGCTTTATAAGAAACAATTGAGTTATATTTTTCCCTAAAAAAAATTGAGTTATTTTTCCCTAAAAAAATTGAGTTACTTTTGTGCCTTAATTCTAAGAAATATTAATAATTTTTCAAGATTATTAATTGTTATATTCTCTTGTTTAATTCCTATAAATATTCTTCCCTATATTTTTTCAACAAATATTCTTCCTTTTTATTTGTTTTTAAGGATTTGGTGATTTTTTATTTTTATAGAAAAATATCATCGGTAGTATAAAAAAAAAATAAAGATATTAAGAACTAACTTATGATAAAGAAATAATATATTGGTTTGGACTTCAACTCGCTCATGCAATAATAGAAATATGTGCCTCAATAGAACATGAAGATTTGTTAAATCTGTTGTGTATTTCGGACAAAATCACACCAACGAATAACAAAGATGTGTGGAGCAAAGGAAGTGGTAATCAATGGATAAAGTGTCTCCAAGCAACAACAACAAAAACAGACCTAAATCTAAGTGTAAAGAAACACCACAAGCATAATCAAAGCAATAAAGATAAGCAATGAAATAAAGGAACAAACACACCAAGATGGTAACCCAGATCGGTCCAATATGACATACTATATGGGGGAGAGAGCAGCCTCCAATCCACTAAGATGAAAGTGATACAAATGAGTTACAAGAGATTAGCTAAAAAGCTCACAAAAGAACAAGACCTAATTTCTACCCATTTTCATGTCACCCACACTCTCAATGAATCCTAAGAGAAAACACAAAAGGAAGCTTTTGATCCTTCCAATGGTGAAATCTCACTACCCAAGGTGCTTACAATGTTTCCCAACCCAAGAGAACCTCACTACAAAGACACTCAACCCTAAAGTTACCTCCTTTGAAATCCAAGTTTCTCTAACTTCAAGCTCTACATCAAAATCTCCAAAGAAACACTTATATAGTAGACAGTAACAGACACAATCGCGCCGCGCCAGTGAAAAATCGTGTCACCATTGAAGCGTACGACACAAGGTACAACGACCTTATCCAGAAATCGTGTCACGCCAGTACTAAATCATGCCTCGATTTTCCTCCAGCAGAAACCATCCATTCTGCCAAGAAAATCGCGTCGTGCCTCCCAAAATCGTGGCACGATTTTGGTCTTCACAGAATCAAAAATTTGAAGTCAATTTCAACAATTCTCCACCTTGACTTCTAATTGGTGATGATGTCAATTTAACCATCAACCACCATGATGCTCTCTCCAAAAGGGAATCACTCTTCAATAAACTTGATCAAATCCAAGCAATGCTTGAACCTTGATCTCGGTAATGACTTGGTAAACACATCCGCCGGATTCTCTTCCGATGCCACTTTTTCCACCACAATCTCTCTTGAAAGTGCAAACCAATGTCAATGTGCTTTGTCCTCTCATGATACACTTGATGATTTGCTAAGTGAATGACACTTTGGCTATCACAATGTATCTTCACACATTCTTGAGTAATTCCTAACTCACCAATCATGCCTTTTAACCATATGGCCTCTTTCACTCCTTCAACAAGGGCAATGTACTCCGCTTGTGTTGTAGATAATGCCACCACGGATTGTTGATTTGCCTTCCAACTAATAGTCGTGCCATAAAGAGTGAACACAAAACCCGATAAGGATTTTCTTGTGTCCACATTTCCCGCATAGTCCGCATCTACATACCCTACCAAAGCGTCTTCCTCTTGAGTTGCTCTTGTGTACTTCAAACCGCCCTTTAAAGACTCATTCAAATACCTCAACACCCACTTCAAAGCTTGCCAGTGCACAATACCCGGATTTTCCATAAACCGACTCACAATGCTGATCGCATAGGCTAAGTCCGGCCTACTACAAACCATCCCATACATGATGCTTCCAACCCCACTTGCATAGGGAGCACTTTCCATCTCTTGCTTCTCATCCTCGGATTGAGGACATTGTTTTATGGACAACTTTGTGTGGTGACCCAAGGGGGTGCTCACGGTTTTAGAGTTTGACATTCTAAAACGCTCCACCACCTTCTTCAAATAACTAAGTTGAGATAAGAAAAGTTCACCTTTGTCACGATTCCTCAAGATATCAATACCAAGGACTCTCTTTGCCGGACCAAGATCTTTCATCTCAAATTCATCGTTTAACTTTTCTTTGAGCTTCACAATCTCATCCTTGCTAGAGCTTGCCATCAAGATATCATCCACATATAAAAGAAGGTAGAGAATGACTTTCTCACCCCTGTTCAACATGTACACACAAGAATCATACCCACTTCTCACAAAACCGGTCTTCAAAAGAAATTCATCAAACCGACGATACCATTGCCTAGGGCTTTGCTTCAACCCATACAAAGATTTCTTCAAAAGACATACCTTAGACTTGTCCTCCACAAAACCTTCTGGTTGCTCCATGTAGATTGTCTCTTCAAGGTCACCATGTAAGAAAGCGGTCTTTACATCCATTTGTTCCAATTCAAGATTGAATTGATTCACAATAGCCATAAGCATCCTTATGGAATAATGTTTCACCACCGTTGAGAATATCTCATTGTAGTCGATCCCCTCCACTTGAGTGAAACCCTTTGCCACAAGTCTTGCTTTATACCTAGGACCCCCAACTCCCGGAATACCTTCCTTTTTCTTGAAGATCCACTTGCATCCAACTACCCTTTGGTGTTTAGGTAGATTCACAAGTTTCCAGGTTTGGTTCTTTTCCAATGAATCCATCTCTTCATTCACCGCCTTCTACCAATACTCGCTTTCTTTGCTCTCAAATGCCTCTTTGAAGTTTCTAGGCTCCGAGTCTTACACATCTTCAGCCACATTTAGAGCAAAACACATCAAGTCCGCATAACCATATCTTCTAGGTGTCGTAATGGTCATCCTTTCTATATCTCTAGCAAGAAGATAATCAGGATCCACTATCGGTTGAGTTCCGCTTGTATCCGATGTCGAAGCTTCATCTTCTACATCATCTTTCTCTTCATTTGGAAGCTCCACCTCAAACTGAGTTTCCTCCACCATTGTTTCTGGTACTAAAGTCTCTATGTCTTTACACTTCATCCCCATACGGGTCTCATCAAAGGAAACATCCCTACTAATCAAGACTTTTGATCCTCCACTAGATTCCAATTTCCACAACTTGTAACCCTTCACACCTTTCGGATAACCAATGAAGACACATTTCAAAGCTCTAGGCTCAAGCTTGTCTTGCTTGATATGCGCATATGCCAAAGCTCCGAAAACCTTCAAAGATGAGTAATCTGCCGGTTTCCCACTCCATAATTCCATAGGTGTCTTGAAGTCTATTCCTGTTGATGGACATCTATTGATCAAATAAGCAGCATTTGTCATTGCTTCACCCCAGAAAATCTTAGGTAACCCAGCTCCTAGAAGCATACACCTCACACGCTCCAAAAGGGTCCTATTCATGCGTTCAGCAAGACCATTTTGTTGCGGTGTTCTTGGTACGATTCTATGCCTCTTGATTCCTTTCAACCTGCAAAACTCATTAAATTGCTCTGAAACAAACTCCAGGCCATTGTCAGTTCTTAATCCTTTAAGTTTAGTTCCCATTTGATTTTCGATGAGAGTGTGCCATTCCTTGAGCTTTTCAAAGGTGTCACTTTTGTTTTTCAAAACAAAGACCCACACTCTCCTAGAATAATCATCAATGATAGAAAGAAAATAGGAACCCCCTCCATGAGTAAGTGTCTTGGAAGGACCCCAAAGGTCCGAATGCACATACTCAAAAGGCCTACTAGAATGATGCATACCACTACCAAACTTTACTCTATGTTGCTTGTCTAGTATGCAATGCTCACAAAATTCTAGCTTGTCCAATTTATCTTTTCCTAGCAAACCTTGTTTAGCTAGTTCAACTAAACCTCTTTCACTAACATGCCCCAATCTCAAATGCCACAATTTGGAATTATTATGAGGTACTACACTAGTCACCGATATATTACCAATTACTATGGAACCATCTAAAATGTATAAACCATTCATTTTAGACCCTTTAACCGTAATCAATGCACCATGCAAAATTTTACAAACCCCATGCTCAATTCTAGTGCAATAACCTAGACTATCAAATATGCTTATGGAAATTAAATTTCGCTTAAGTTCCGAAACAAACCTCACATCCTTTAAAAGGAATTCACGGCCATCAAACATCTTTAGACGAACGGTGCCCATGCCTTGGACTTTGCAAGCTTTGTTATTTCCGAGTCGAACAACTCCTCCTTCTTTTAGAGCCAAAGTCTCAAAATATTCCTTCCTAGGACACATGTGATAAGAGCATCCTGAGTCCAAAACCCAACTCTTCTCCGGTTCCCAACTTGTGACCACTAGTGCACCCGCACTCTCATAACCATCTTCATCGGACGCCACCGCAACTTGAACGGAAGGACTACCATTGCCCCCTTTATTCGGGCAATCCTTCTTGAAGTGACCTTGCTTATGACAAAGAAAGCATTTATACTTTGATTTGTCAAAGCCCTTAGACCTAGACTTGGACCTCGACTTCCCCTTGCCTTTTCCTCTATGCTCACTCCTTCCCCTTGCAACATTCAAGCCTTCACCACATTCATCAACCTTCAAGTCCTTGAACTTGGTCAATTCCTTGGTTCTCAAAGCCGATTGGACCTCCTCCAAAGTAGTGGTGCCCTCCTTACCATAAAGGATGGTATCCTTGAAATGCTCAAAAGACTTTGGTAATGAACAAAGTAACAACAAAGCCTTATCCTCATCTTCCATGTTAACTTCAATGTTAGCCAAATCATCAAGAATATTGTTAAATTCCGCCAATTGCTCCGAGATTGATTTAGACTCCACCATCTTGAATGAATAGAGTTGTTGTTTCAAGAGTTGCCTATGAGCCAACGATTTCGTCATGTACAACGACTCCAACTTAGCCCACATTGACGCCACGGTAGCTTCCCTCGCGACATCCCTTAAGACCTTATCTCTGAGACATAAAACAATGGCACACTTGGCCTTGTCTATCATCTCACGCTTCTCTGCTTGTGTCAAACTCGCCTGCATTGACACTTCACCCTTCAATGCTTCTACACACTTTTGTTGTGTCAAAACCGCTTGCTTCTTAACCTTCCACAACCCGAAATCATTACTTCCGATGAACTTCTCGATGTCCCACTTTGAACCCATGATACCAACTATACCAATAATGCCTTCGCCCCACGGTGGGCGCCAAATGTTGTGTATTTCGGACAAAATCACACCAATGAATAACAAAGATGTGTGGAGCAAAGGAAGTGGTAATCAATGGATAAAGTGTCTCCAAGCAACAACAACAAAAACAGACCTAAATCTAAGTGTAGAGAAACACCACAAGCATAATCAAAGCAATAAAGATAAGCAATGAAATAAAGGAACAAACACACCAAGATGGTAACCCAGTTCGGTCTAATATGACCTACTATGGGGGAGAGAGCAGCCCTCCAATCCACTAAGATGAAAGTGATACAAATGAGTTACAAGAGATTAGCTAAAAAGCTCACAAAAGAACAAGACCTAATTTCTACCCATTTTCATGTCACCCACACTCTCAATAAATCCTAAGAGAAAACACAAAAGGAAGCTTTTGATCCTTCCAATGGTGAAATCTCACTACCCAAGGTGCTTACAATGTTTCCCAACCCAAGAGAACCTCACTACAAAGACACTCAACCCTAAAGTTACCTCCTTTGTAATCCAAGTTTCTCTAACTTCAAGCTCTACTTCAAAATCTGCAAAGAAACACTTATATAGTACACAGTAACAGACACAATCGTGTCGCGCCAGTGAACAATCGCATCACGATTGAAGCGTACGACACAAGGTACAACGGCCTTATCCAGAAATCGTGTCACGCCAGTACTAAATCGTGCCACTATTTTCCTCCAGCAGAAACCATCCATTCTGCCAAGAAAATCGCGTCGCGCCTCCCAAAATCGTGCCACGATTTTGGTCTTCACAAAATCTGAAATTTGAAGTCAATTTCAACAAAATCCTTAACATCTTCGTGTTCTTCTATTGTTAGATGCCCTGCAAATGCATGACCTTCCATTTTATTAGGTAGCATATGGTTGTGAACTCCACATTTAACCTCAACTTTTCGTCTCAAACCATCTTTCAACGGTGTTAATCTAATTTTGAATGGACAACCACACTTTTTAGAAGCTCTTTGTGTTGAGGTTTCAACTTGCTTATTCCTTCGATCCTATCATAATCCAAAATTAATTTGTTATTTCTTCCACTTTTTCCGGTCTCTATATCTACACTACAAGAAAAATGTGTTTTAGAGTCATCATAAAAATGGATGCAAAAAGGCTAATTTTATGGACACTAAATTACTAATAGCCTTTTAGCGTCAGCATAGAGTCCAAAAAATGAATGACAATAAAAGCTAGGATATTAAACACTAGCTTCCTACCTATGCTAAATAACATGTACAAAAAAGGACGCCAAAATTGAAGCTAAATGCCTATTGAAAGTGTACATAAATGCGACTTTACTTAGCATTTGGAAACCGTTGACGCAAAATTCAGCATAATGCAAATGGTAAGAATAAATTTTAAAAACTTAATTATGTTAGGTTTAGAGTTGATTTTGTGGATGTTACTAACACTAAAACTTAATTTTGAAACCAGTTATAATGTTAACGATTAAAAAACGTCACTAAGTGGTTGATGAGGGTATTCATGGTCCATTTCGATGAATAGATTCGAGTATAGGAGTTGAATGAATCATGTCTTAATCTCCATCTCTCTCTGATTGTTCTTAGATTTGGCTGATCGAGCGAACCTTTTTGGACTGTTGTTGTTCATCTCTAATGTTGGTGTTTCTTTGTTGTTGTTGGCCATATTGGTTGTTCCTGATTGCTAAAGTGCTTGTTTCTTTGTTTGGCTTTTGCTACTCCTTTCGGTCCTTTTGATATCGGGATCAAAAAGCAGCTGACTCGAAGGTGTCTTGCCTCATATACAAAGACAATCAAACAACTATACAGTAATTAGTAGGCAAGTGTGTTATATAACCAAAAAAAAAAACATAAATCAAACTAAATTAAGATTTTGTACATGTTTTGTCTTGTTCACTGGGTGAACTAGCTTCACCTAGCGATTGGAGCAAAACATAGAAAAAAAAAATGTACAACTTAGAAAAACAGTAAACAAGTAATACCAAAACTAATTTGACACACTCTCCGACAATGATGCCATTTGATAAAGAGGGTCTTACATCCTCAAGTAATACCAAGATAAGGTTGATAGATGTTGGAGAAGCATCAACAAGCTTGAATCAAGTTCCCTAGCCTTCCTATGATGTTCTCATACCTTCCTCTCTCTGTTTCTATCTCTTAAAGCTTGAATCCAGATTCGTTATATAATAAGGCGATTTCTCGTTCAAACCAGAAATTCAAAACAATCAGTAAGATATTCCTCATCCAAAAGTTCATTTGTTGAGTGCTTGTCGGCAAAAGCATTAAGAACGGATGTAAACCAAATATTATATTGAATGCATAAATCATATCCAACCAGTTTAAAAATGCATGCGAATGTGGCAACTAAAAATTGAAGCAACAACCAGAAATTTAAAACAAATCTAGGACTAAGAAGGGTCTACAAATGTCACAAATATTGGCTTTGATGCCTTTCTCATTGATATTCCTTACCTATACAAGGCTATACAAGTAATTACAATAAATAATTACATTTAATCAGAACAAATCAATATCTGATTTGTGTCCTTATATCTAGGAACAAACTAATAAATATAACAAAGAGAGCAAATCAACTACTTATTCACAAACCATAATGTTTTCTATTACAACCATTTTCTTAAATCTCAATGTGCTACAAGTTTCTTAAACCTACCACAATGTGAGTTTTTTTGTATTTGTATTCCTAAATTGCATTTGTATTCCATCATAATGGAAGTTTCAATTTGTCGAAATGGTCACAATATAATGATGACAGTATTTGTTTCTTTTATTCCAAGTGGTACTTCGACTAACATGTTACATGTCTGTATGGCTATAAGCACAAGTAGCTTCAACAGCTAAACTCTTTCGCACTCCTCTACAAGGGTCTCCAAATGTCTCAGTTGATACTCCAATACTACAACTTCTTGACCCAATGCAGGCCTGTTAATTAGATAATTTTAGTATGTTACAACAACTCTGGTTCAAAAGAAAACAGGTATGAAAACACAAACAAAGAACACAAAAGATTGTCCTGTAAGTACAACTCAAATGGTAAAAGGTTGTAGGGACATTTGATATGTTGGAGCCCGGACTCGAACCCACACTTCTCCACTTCTATGCACATAGTGTGTGAGAGTTTCACCACAAACCTCTTTAAAACCAACAAAAAAAAAGAAGATTTGATCAAGGAGTTCGGCCAACTGTGTCTACGTCTACGGATGCATAGTGGTTGTAGTGGTTTTCTATTGTTCAAGCTTAGGGTTATTAGTTCTTGTGTTTCAATACTATTAGTTGATTAGTTGATTTTCTATTATTCACACAAGCTAAAGCAACCTACTCATATATCAGTTAACTATGAGCCATTCCCAACACAGTCGATGTAAAACAAAGTGAAACATGACAAATTAGAAAGGGAACATTAATCCAATCCAGATAAACACCTTTACAATTGACAGCGCCTTATTGCTGCTGCAACGTCCGTGGTAGAAGTTTCCGCACGTCCCTAGTGGTGTTCCATAGCTTGCAAATTTGATGGAAGAGATTACCTGATTATGATTAGGACACTTGAGGAACAGTGCAGGCCCTACTTTTTCCCCTGATTCTGTATCTTGGTTCCACAAGTCTATTTGAGGTGGGTGAGAATCAGATACATGTGCACACACACTTCCTAGCTGTTTTGTAGCAAAAGCTATTTGTGTTGGATCACCTCCACTTTCCTCAAATAATACAAGAGTGTTGCCGTTTGGTTTCAAAAACGATCGTGGTACATGGTATCTGTGAGATGGGATTAATGTCTCAGTCACATCATAGATCAAGATTTTTTTTCATGTTTAAACTCTTTTTCATTGAAAATTTGCAACACTTACAATGTCTGTGATGGTTTTCCACAATTAATGTGACATTTGGTTTGAGTATAAGGTCCTCTGTAGTTGCATGAGTCTGTGCAATCGGCATTTGAAGCAACATATGTAGGCCAGTATCGCCCAATGCTTTGTCCATTTACCCAAGCCTCACCTTTTCCCATCCCCGTGAAGTCAATCGCAACTGGATTACTGCCGGATGGAGCATCAAAGTTTGTCTAATGCAACATGTATGACATTGGTTAGTAGCAAAAAACATTTTTCATATAGTGGCATTCTTTTAATTTGAAATTCCATAACTTATATCAAGGGAAACAATAAATTTAAAATAAAATTACCTTGTACCAAATCAATGGTTGATTCTTAGGGAAAGTAGACTGTGAGTTCCACCTTTCGGAACCTCCACTGGACAGACCTAAATCTTCACCTTTTAGGCCAACCTGTATCAAAAGAATTAACTACGTTAACAATGTATCTCCATTAAGACTAATAAATAGTCTTTGATCAAAAGTTAAGATTGACCTGGTATGTCCACTTCTCAGAGGAGAGATCAAGAGTGCTGTTGCCATTCTTCAAACCTTTCAATATCACGGGACCGGTGATCCCTGCTCCCCATGTGTCAAATAAAGCTCCATAGTTCTGATGTGCATATGGTTCATGTTAGCTTAGATATAGTAATGAGAGAAATCATTGGAGGAGCAAGCCATTCTATCCATAATTGGAAACTAAAAACAAGAAAAGCTAAACCTGAAGTCCAACTGTTAAACTCAGCAGATCAATTTTGTTCTTTCCAGAAATTACTGTGATTGGGATGTCCACATTAAGCTTAGGTTTGTCTTTGTTCCCGGCTTGACTCCCTAAGAATTCATCAATAATATCATAGAAAATTATTATTTAATAATTCAAGAACTTAATTGAAACAATAAATTATGAACATTTTGGGCAGAACATCCATGATCAACTTTCCCTCCAAAAAAAAAAAATCCATGATCAACTCATATTTTTAACTTGTTTTAAAATCAATCTTGGCTTCATTTGAGTTTCAATAACACAGCCTCTTTGAAACTTTCAAAATATAAAAACCATAAAATCCTAGTGAATAATTACCTGCAAGCTTGCCGTTTATGAAAGCATGAAGGGCATGGCCGAGCGATTCAATGTGAAGGACTGTTTGAGAACCAGGATCATCCTTAAGATCAATGCTTCAAAAGAATGCAATAGAAGTGTTATCGAGAAGTACAGAATCATCGGTCAGGGAAAATATCTTTCAAGCTTGGAGGCTTGTGTACCTTGATGAGTACCACAAGTAGTCACTTCTATCAGCGGTGATATTTATTTGCTCAAGTAATCCAGTCTTTGACAATATATCATTCTTCGAAATACCCACAGGTTCGTTTATCCAACTCCATTTCGAACTAGAAGATTCAGTTATGAAGTTTGAAATCACAGATGCAGAATTAATCTGCCATAATAAAAATGTTATTTTTATTACATCTACTTACTTTGGTAACAAATAAGAGAAAACACCCTGGCTATAGATAGGTTAATCACAAAATGAATATTAATCACACTTTTTTTGCAACTCTATTCAATTAAACTATCTATTTTGACTGCGATAATCATCATTACTGAAGCAACTTAACACGAATGAAGGTAAGACAAACCATTGCAGTATTAAGCACTACATTCTTGCAATCTGGTAAGATGCTCACAGACCATGCAGGCAAGTGATATGAATTGCCACTGAAATTTACAGTTTTATCAGATTTAGTGTCCACGTTGGCGAGAAAGGCAGCACATACAGATCCTGTCTTATAAACTGCCACCTGCGGTTTAAATAGTAAAAGACTATTAAGACCTAACCAATTAGTGGTTGTGGCAACATTGCACTCAATGCCGGGAATTTTCCAGAGAAAGAATCATACAAGATCGACAAACCAGATGAGTTTTAGTTACAAAATAAATTATATCCTAATACGCGGAATAAGATGTTTCAAACGGACAAAGATTTCAATATAAACCATCTATACCTCTAGGTTTGGACCAAGAGAAGTAATCTTGGGTTCTGTAGCTATTAATGCTTCTTCACAAAGCTTTATGGCCTTGTGCACATCTTTAAGATGACCCC
>Ga0228710_1010134_pt1 | contig 12740 bp, 10 predicted proteins | sample MedpolnodulmetaG_FD_177995 | JGI IMG/M metagenome (GOLD analysis project Ga0228710, IMG submission 177995) | Root nodule microbial communities from Medicago polymorpha collected in Santa Monica, California, United States - pink nodules | ecosystem: Host-associated > Plants > Roots > Nodule...
GTGTCGTATTTGCAGTATTGTCCAGTGTTTTGCACATTGTTGTATCTCCACCAGTTGGCTAGGGATTAACCTCCTGTTGACCAGTAATTGCTTGATTTACTTTCCCGTATTTCCAAATGCATATAAACAAAATCTCACGACTACTGTATCACAATTCTAAATGAGCATCTTTTTCTTGAGAACTAGCCTTTAAATTAGATGAATGCACACTTACTTTGCCAAAATATCTTGAGAGTATGAGTCGGGCAATATTCTCAGCTGACACAGCACTTGTCTCCATGGTGCTAGCCGCATTTTCGAATGCATTAACATAGTACAGATGTCGACCATCCAATATAAACGGTGCAAATATTTCTGGGGCGTGATACTGAGGGTAGGCAGCCCAGTCTATCCGAATTGTCTCCTTCCTCACACTGTCAGAAAAGCAGTCAACAAAAGTTACAATTAGAAATTGGTGAAAGTTCTCATGTACTCATCTTTGCGAGAAGGAGAAAGTTGAGACAACTTATAGTTCAAATACAAAGCTATACAACTAAATACCAACATTAGGTTCCAATCCTGATGCATCCCATTTGCACTTTGGGGCTAAATGATTAACCAAAGTCCATATTGTAATTATTAGGTAGGTCTGATGTGTGAGCACGTGGCTATCTCAAATTATGAACTATAACTCTTCTCAAAATAGAAGTTAGTAGGTTTGTGCAATAGATTTGGTTACACAGATCAGCAGTATAGTTTAAGTTTCAAGGCGAATGGGAAATTATTTAATTAACAGCTGATAATATTACCTGAAAATGCTGTTAAGTAATGTGTCTGCCATTGGTTTACGAGAGAATATTTTATAAGTGGATTCTTCTTCATTGTGCTTCTTGAGAACTGAAATGCTTGTAAATGGAAGTTCAGGGTCCTCCAATGTGGCCACAAGATCTGGAATTTTTGCTGTAGCCTTCAGACCGAAATATACCTAGGGCACAACAAAGGAAATCCATTAGTATTAGCACTGACTAAAATGAAAGAATAATGTATATCAGACTGATAAGGACAGAATCTGTAGTACATAATAGTAGGCTATGACTATCAGATGTTAATACTCACAGGGTTTAGAAGGCCCCTGACAAAAGTTGCATGCGTGTGCTGTAATTTTCTCTCAGGAATTGAAATTGGGGGAATAAATTGCATATTTATCTCATCCAATGGTGTGGCAACCACAGCAACTTCACAGATGTAATTGTTTCCTTTTGTTGAGTTGAGTTCATAATGATCTCCAAGGTCAGCAACAGATTTTATTCCTTCATTCAGATGTAATGCAACATCCGACCGATCAATCAGCCCAACAGCCATTTGCCGGTTGCCCCCCTCAATGGACCACAATCCTCCACCTGATCCTGCCAGCGAAACTGCACCTCCCAACCCACTCATGTAGACACTCTGACCATAATTAATACGTGTAATGACCTGCATAAATGAAAAGAACAAAATTCCGTATTGTAGCAAGCTTTTTTTAAATCTAAGAAGCTGCTCTTTTCTATAGGTGTGGGATCTTTTGTTCTAATTTCTAAAGTAACAATACTTTCACATTCCCAATTTGGATTAGCTCCTTACTGATCAGAGCTTCTGAATTAAAATAAATGTATGGTTCTTCATTTAAGGAAAAATCTTTATAAATTTATAGATGGTTGTAGAGAAGTGAAATGAGAGGGCTTCTAAAAAAATTAAGATACATAGGCTAATTTCAACTTATAGGAAACATGGTTGCTGCAAAATTCTTTCAATATTTCTTTTTGCATGATCATTTGTCAAGAAAGAAGTTTATCCAAACAAGCTCTTAGTTAAAATAAACAAGACTAAACCAACATTTCAGCACTCCAAATTGTAAGGATCAAGCAATTTAGTCCCTCCATCAAACTAAAAATATTGACTTGAATAGTCTCTTAATACATCAAAACAAGCATAGAACCTTCTAAAATTGATGTGCTAAATTTGGAAAGAAGACTAAATTGACTGGCATTGTTCTATTTAAGGGACTAAATTGCTATTTCATAAATATGAAGGACTAAATTGATCAACTCTTACAACTCCACTGAATAAAATGCTGATTCACCCAATAAATAAACAGGGTAAGTTAGGTAACACACACAAATTCTGAATTGGTGATTTATATTCTATAGTTGTCAGGGATAATAAGAATTCTCACCGTGACAAGTTCATTGATCAACAGGGGAGACAACCCAGCATCAACCAATTCATCTTGTAAAGTCCTGGTAGTAAGATGAAACAGACCAGCCCATTTCAACATCTCATCCACAGTCTCAAAAATAGGTCTTGAACCAGTATCCTCGTAGTACTTCGAGAAGCTATCCACAGCACTCTAAATTACAACTTCATTAGAAAAACAACACGCATTTGATTTTATATACAAATAAGACACTTTTTAGATAGACTTATTTTAGTTTATGTACTAGTATAAGCAATTGCGAGACTGTTAGTTTATAAAAAACCAGCTTATCACGTGTCTATAAGTTGTTTAAGATAATTTTATCTTTTATTGTAGAATAAATAGCTTATACATAAGCACTTATGTGATAAATGATTATTATGCTATAAACACTTAATTAAGTTGTTTATTTATCCAAGCAGATAGTTTATACATAATCACTTAGATGATAAGTGTTGATGCTAGAGGTGCCTAATTAAGGTTGTTTATCCAATAGAGAGCTAAATAATAACCAACTTAAACAAACAAAGAGTGATTAAATCGAATAAAAATAGGTACCTGAACAAAGTTCTGCATCTTAAAAAGCGAGAATCCATAACGAACGAACATGAGTCCCGAATTGACGAGTGAAACGAGATTCTCAACAAAAGGAAGTTTAAGAAGCTTATCGATAAGGGGAAGATTGGAACTGATTTCAACGGTTTTGAAAACGAACTTGTTTCCATCCCAAATGGCAAGAGAGAATCCCGAACTTGGCTCTTTCGCCTTAAGGTTGAGAAGCTTTGTGTAATTGACAGCGTGAAGATTCTTGGGATGAAGAATGGAAGCTCCAGCTTCGAATGTTTCTCCTGCGACATTGACGGTGGCTATGCGGCCACCGACGATGGTGTTGCGTTCAAATACTAGGATTTTGGTGGTTGGAGTGAGGTCGGGAGAGTATTTGCGGATGAAATGGGCGACGGAGGAACCGCCGATGCCGGCTCCGATGATGCAGACGGTGGATGAGGGTGGTGCATCGGAGCGTGGTTGAGCTTGGGAGAGGTTAAGGAAGGTCAACAACAGAGGGAGTAGTAGCATGTGCATTTTGGTCGTTGCCTTGCTTCTATTCTAGTGTGACCGGTTGTCATTTATTTTAGACAAATTATTTTACAACTTTCGTTAATTACATTCACCTAGCTTCATTAATATTTGTCCTTTTTTGTATTTTAATTTAATTGTCGTTTTATCCTTAATAAAAATTAATTATCGTTTTGATAGTTTAACAGTTTAATTTATCGATTATTCTATTTTTAAAATATTTATATTTACTCTTTTCAATAAAATTAATTGACGGTATCTATTTAAAAAATCATAGTTTTTTTGTTTAAGGAAGTTTATTTTTTGTTAGGGTAGTGTTAACTTGTGCCCTTAAGGCACATGTTAACAAATCCAAAAAAAGAAATATTTTCTTAAACTTTGTGCATTCAATTCATTAAAACATTCGACACTTAAAAATAAAAGAAGGGAGTACTTGAGGAGTTTCCATCATTTTGAGGAATCCTATAAGTGAACTCGTTAAGAGGATAGAAATTTTATATAAACTTAGATTGTGTAGCCAACATTAAGTTGGTTTTAGTAGAAGTGGACTAGGTTCTCCTAAACAAAATCTTGAGTGAGTTTTGTAAATGATAAACCGTGGTTGAGCGGGAAGATCTTACTGAAAATGGACTAGCTAGGTTTTAAAGTATAGATAGATAGATTAGTCATTGACAAAACCGATGCATTTCGCACCAATTGCATGTTTAACAAAATAATAATCAAACATTATATTTATATTGCCAATGCATAATTGTCCAACTCCAAATTAAAAACTAACTTTGAGTCTCTAATCACAGGTTGCACCAAACCGGTGACCAAATCAGTAACTAGAAGTAAACAGGCGTTATGGATTGCTTAAACGGACATCCAGTCAAGAACATTTCTATTGTATCCTTTCTATTTTATCCAAATACAAGCTCCTGTGTGTGTGTGTGTTTATTTTTTCTAATACACCTAGGGTGTGTCGAGATAGACACATTGCACACGGCGTAGAAGCCGAAGAGCAATGGAAGTAGAACAAAAATAATCAACCCGGAGGTGGTGCAAGTGGAAATGGAGATAAGAATGGCTAAGAAATGAGCAAATACTGTATTAATAGAAGCCAATATTTTTACATGATGGGCCAACTTTGTTTAAACGGTGATAGTATAGTATCACCAATTCACCATATGGCACGCAGTGGCAATTAATACATAATGTATAGAACTTTATTGGGATCTTTATTGTACAATTTCTCCCATTTATACTACAACAGAGAGTATGATATGACAATTCATCACAAAATTTATTTCATAGTACATTACTTAACAAAGAGTAGTGTGCTCGCTATCTTTGGTCTCACTCAATAAGTAGCAACTAGAAGACATAGCAGCATGAAGTGTTTTCTGGGACAGCCAGAAGCAAAGCAACTCCAGCAATCACAATTTCGCAACTACGAGGCTTAAAGCCTCTTTGTAAGACCGTTGTAAACACAAGTGGACAAAAACCATAGAGTCCCAAGCCCACTAATATACTAGTGCCGTGCTTTCCTGTAAAGAAACATGCAAGCCTGGCTTAGATTTTTTTTCTATAAAGGGGAGAACATGCACAGTAACCATCAACTAAGATCAATGTCCAATTGTATAAAAAAAACTAAGATCGGTGTCTTCAACAGATTTCCACGGTGTATATCTCAAACTCAAACCCTACCTTATGTTGGTGGATAACAAAAAAATAATGTAAACAAAGGCAACTTAAAAACAAAAGAAGCATATAGTCATAGGTAGTGATATTGAACGTATTTCATACATCGAAAGATTGGTAAATTAGCGATGGCCCTGCTGTCAAAATTTTGGCCATCATTTTCTCTTAGGACCTGTTTAAATTGGTTTATTTGAGTTTATCTACTGACATAAGCACTTGTGAAACTGTTAAACAGAACTTGTGAACACAAACCTCATGAAAATAGTTTGACTTTATTTTATTTTTTATTATAAAAATAGCTTATGCATAAGCACTTAGATGATAAGCCTTTAATTAAGTTGTTTATCCAAACAGGGTCTTACTCAGATAGATCATATATTGATGGAGATTTACATATATGATTCCAAAAAGCCTTACAATAGATCCTTATTCTACTGACTGTTAATTTTGCCTACTTTGTGAAAGTTTTGGTGCATACAAAGTTAAAGCATTAACAAGACAACAGCAGTGACATCCCAAAGCCACAACAACAAACTTCATGAACTGACAATATAACTGATACCCTGAACAATATCATACTGTCAAAAAATATCACTAATTCTTACAAGCAGGATATCTTTATTTGCCTATAGTGAACTAAGACAAGGGGTCTGAGAAGGTTTACAAGCTCTACACAAAATAATTTGTTTCTAAATTCTAATAGATATCTCACTATTTCCACTTCTTTGCTGTGTACAGAATTTAAGAAAATGCAACTCTGAGCTGATAGATGCTGTTCTATAATGTTTTTATATTTTTCCCGGAACGTTAATGAACTTTTCTCTCAACACTTAGATCATTCTTTCACTATTATACTAACACTCGGTAGAGAGGAAACTGGAAAGCACAGTGATTTCCAACTAATCCTACAGACAAGATAAAAAAATCCTGAATTTCAATCAATTAACACGTTAACACACAAACTAATTTCATATATGCAATAAGTAGAGGCTTATGGAGAATCATAAAACCATGAAGATGAGCAAAGATTACTGGGAAAATTTTTAAGTGAAAGAAATCTGACATGTCAGATTTAAGGCAAACCTTGGTGAAGACAGAGAATTGGAAGAGGTAGGAAAGCCGGCAAACACATTCGAGTACGACTTTGTCAGATACGAAAAATTGGCAATTGGAGGCAGAGAAGGTATTCTTTCACCCTTCTTCAAAAGTTCTTGCAAGTTAAGTCTTTGCAAGGTCAAAACGGCTCTTGTCTCCTTCCAAATGAATGCAATTACACCATTATGAAAAACAAAGAGCGAGCCCGGCTTTGATCCAGGGTATCTGAACCCGTAACCACTCGCAATACCCTCACCGGTGTAAACATGTTTGATATTCACCGGCATAGAGTCTGCGTCAGTGTTCCAAGGAAAGGGTTCAGACGAAGGTTCGTTGATATTCGCTATAAACATTGCTGAACCATTAGGGTGCAAGACATAGTGTGTGCCTTCTAATATTTTGGTTGCAATGAGAAGTTGTTGACCCTGAAACTCCTCATAAGAGAGGAGGAGAAAGAATAAGGCCTTTCCAGGCTTGTCTTCAGAAGGCTTTCCTGGAGGCCAGCCAAAAGCACCTCCCCATAAACCGGCATATTCTTGGTCAGCACTGGGAACTCGCAATGGCAGCTTGTAAAGTGCAAACCTACTGTCGTGCATATTTGGCCACGCTCTATAAGAGGTTAGTTTCACATTCGATGCGTTCAAGGTTAGCCTTGTTGTGTTACTCGATTTAAGAAACTCTTGAAGTTGAGCATGCCTTTTCTCACTGCTTGTAGTAAGCTTCTTGGAAGCTGAGTGACTGTCATTAATTGAATTTGATCTTCCTAGAATATGTTTAAGACTATTCCAGAAATATCTGTGGATGCCTTTTCTCTTGACACATTGTGTGCCACCATCCTCCCCGAAAAGAGAATCAGGCACAGCCCTAGAAGGATCATCATCCAGTTCTAACTGTTTTGAACCAACTACCTCCTGAGAATTCGCCTTATAGTCAATCTCACTACTACCAAGCTTGTATAATCGACTAAGTTGTGATCTTCTTTCCCTCAAGAGCACCAAATCTTTCTGAAAGTTTCCTTCATCATCCCTCAATCTAGGAAATAACGGTCCTAACACCGTATCTGGAATATTTTGTCGAACTTGGCTAGTAGTAACCTCAAGCAACTTTCTTCTATCAGAAAAGGCTAATTTGCTAAAGGTAACATTTCCTTCATTATTATTTCCAATCGCCATTTGTGGCCTACATATATCACTATTCGACCGACTAACCTTCCTCGACAACTCGAAACCCGACTGATGCACAAAGCTTTTGCTCTGCAACAAAGTACCAACATTTTTATTTTGTTCCGGCTCAACCTCAAGCAACAATATATTACAAAATTTATCAATACACCTAGCTGAACCAGGATAAATATAATCAATACCCTTTTCCCTTCCATGAAGGAAAAACATAGTTGAACCATCAAAATCAGCAATAACTTCGAAAACAGAAGCCCATAGAATTGGACCATCTTCCATACCCAAAGGACCAAGCTCCTGAGGAATGACCCTACAACCAACAACAGAAACAAAACCAGGCATCACATACACCACGTTCCCTAGCTCAGGATTCTGATGAACCCATATTCCAATCAATGGTTGAACTTTCAACAGAAAACGACAAAGTGCCTTGTATGAACACACACCCTTTCTCCATTCAACAAGATCCTTATGAGGAACTATGCACAAAACTTGACACTGAGTTAGCCAGATTTTTTCAGATGCCACAAGAGAGTTCAAGCTCTTGCAGCATAAACTCAGATTGCATATATCTCTTGGTGAAAAGGACTTAGAAATTATTGCAAATACATCATCAGGTAGATATAAAAGCATGTTTGAATCACACATCTCAGGTTGCAAAAATTGTTCACAGAATTTGCAAATTCAGAAACAATGAAAAAAACAAACCGTGAAAATTGTTGATGAAAGTGGGTTATTACAAATCTGTGTGTGAAAGAGGCTTGAAAACTTCAATTATTGGGGTGTGTTTTGATGCGGTTTTTGAGTTGTTGAAAAAGGAAGGAAAGGAATAAAATATCGGTGTTCAAAAGGGGGTGTGTGGAAAGTAGTAAAAAAAGTAAAGGTGAAAAGAAGAAAGCGTTAACTGCTTTGTACTTTGAGTGTCTGTGAGAACAGTAAACGAGGAGAGAGCGTGGGTTGCATTCGTTGTCTTGTCTTTTTTATCGGTGTCTCTTATTATCTTCGTGCCACACCCGAACCAATGTTGAGTTCAGTTCGTAGATACCGAAACGGAAATGGATTTACTGTGTATTTAATGGATCCGGCTGTTGCATTTTCTTCTTACAGTGTACTCCTTCGAGATAGGATTATCTTGTCACGCATTGATGAACTCCTGGTCTAGATACATTTTAATTTTACTATACTGTAAAAACAAATACTGAGTTAGATTTTGGACCGTTCAATTTTGATCAAACGGCTTTTGATGTATGAGTGTGTGAATGCGCGTACATGTAGACTACAACAAAACAAAATTCGTACTCCCTTGTCTTGTAAAAATGTTTCTATTTTTCTTTTTTATATGGACACGCACCCTATACATTTGAGACCTTTTCCTAAATATATATATGAAAATGCAAGTATCTAAAAGTTTGATCATGACCTGAAGTATATCAAACATTTTCATGCATTTGATGCTAAATGCTATTGTTTTACTGGTTTTATTTTCCATAAATTGATTCTGATTTGATACATTGACATTTATGGAATACTAAATATATATAATATTGTTAAAGATTTAGATATTTAAATACTTATTTTATGATATTAGTGAACTAGTAAGATAATATAAAATACTACTTTAATTATAATACTTCAAATTATATATATATAGTACTAAGATTTATCAAACTAAGGAAATCAAGAGAGAAAGAAGTGGGGTGATATGTTTTGATTTCTCAAAATAGTGTGTTTTTACATGAACCAAAGTGTGGTATTTATACTACTAAATTTACCATTATTACAAGTGTGAAATTATTTGTTTCGCTATTCTAATTTGGCATTTACCTGGGTAATAGGTCATTATCACTTACTACTGTAAGTTGACAATTTGGATAGATATTTCAACCTAAATAGTAAAAACTATAATCATTATGTTTATACAGTTTATTATAACACTTCCCCTTTGAAAATCTATCACAGTGCTCCATTGAAGTCTTGTTGAAGGTAATTTGATTGGAACATATTGTTGCCTCGTTAAAAACCTTATTCGGAAAAATCCATTGGGATAAAAAACTTAATAAGGGAAAAAGAGTACAGCGTTATGCTCCCCTTCAGCCAAACACATGTTCTTCTTTAAAGATCTTGAAGCTGACGCATTCCAATATTCTGTATGTGCTTCTTGAAAATTGATGTAGGGAGTGCCTTTGTGAAGAGGTCTGCCACATTATCACTCGAACGAATATATTGAATATCCACTTCTTTGTTTCTTTCAAGTTCTTCCGTGAATGAGAAGAACTTAGGGGGGGATATGTTTGGTTCTATCACTTTTGATGTAACCTTCTTTCATTTGAGTAACACATGCAGCATTGTCTTCATACAAGATTGTTGGATTCTCATCAACTGTTAAACCAGACACTCCTTGGATATGTCGCAAAACCGAACGTAACCATCTGCACTCTTTGCTTGCTTCATGAAGGGCCATTACTTCAGCATGATTTGAAGAAGTTGCTACAAGTGTTTGCTTTTGAGATCTCCATGATATTGCAGTGCCACCATATGTTAACACATATCCAGTTTGTGATTTAGCATTATGTGGATCTGACAAATATCCTGCATCTACATAACCAAGCAAAACTGGTTTTGTATTGTTAGAATAAAACAAACCAAGATCAGATGTGTCTCGAACATATATTGAAATATATGTTTATTCCTTTCCAATGTCTCTTTGTAGGACATGAACTGAATCTCGCTAGTAAATTCATTGCAAAAGCTATATCAGGTCTTGTACAGTTAGCAAGGTACATAAGGGCCCCAGTGGCACTTAGATATGGCACTTCAGAGCCAAGATCCTTTTTGATTATCTTCCTTGGGTTTAAAGGGATCCTTTTCAATGTTAAGTGTTTGCCTTGTCCATATTAAACCTTTTTAGCACTCTCTCTGTATAATTTGATTGATGTACCAATAAACCATTTTTAGTATACTCAATTTGTAAACCAATGCAGAACCTAGTTTTCCCCAAATCTTTCATTTCAAATTCTTTCTTTAAGCACTCTCTTACTTCTTTAATTTCTTTATTAGTTCCAATGATATTTAAATCATCAACATAAACAGCAATTATTACAAAACTGGATATTGTTTTTCTTATAAAAACACATGGGAAAATTGGATTATTCTCGTAGCCTTCTTTAAGCAAATATTCACTTAGTCTATTGTACCACATGCGCCCAGGTTGTTTTAATCCATATAATGATCTTTGCAACTTAATTGCATACATCTCTCTAGGTTTTGATGTATCAAGCATCTTAAGTCCTTCTGGTATTTTCATGTATATGTCATTATCAAGTGAGCCATATAAATAAGCAGTAACAACATCCATAAGATACGTATCAAGATTATTAAATACTGACAAACCAATTAAATAACGAAAAGTAATGGTATCCATAACAGGAGAATACGTTACTTCATAATTAATTCTCGGTCGTTGGAAAAAACCTTGTGCTACAAGACGGGCCTTGTATCTTACAATCTCATTTTTCTCATTCCATTTTCTTGCAAAAACCCACTTATACCCAACAGGTTTTACACCTTCAAGTATAACCACAATAGGTCCAAATACTTTTCGATTTTTAAGAGAATTTAATTCAGTATCTATTGCATCTTTCCAATTTTTCCAATCATGTTTATTTTGACATTCATTAACAGTTCTAGGTTTGGGATCATCATTTTCATTTGTAATTTCACATGCAATGGAGAATGAAAATATTTCATCAATATTTTTGTCTTTTCAGCTCCACACATTTCCCATATTAACGTAATTAATTGAAATCTCAAGATCATTCTTGTTTTCAGTTTCATTATCAATGATCTCATTACCATCATCTTGTGCTTTTTCAAGAGCACACTTTTCATTTTCAGATTTATCATTATCTAGTGTCTTTTCAAGATCACTTTCAATCATATTCACCTTTTCTGTTCCTTTTATTTTTCGGGGATTTGTCTTTGGAACCTATAAGTCGGCCACGCTTTAAGCGTGTTAGATGTACTTGCTACATCATTTAGTTTCAAAATCTCAATCCGAGCTGGTACATTTACAGCTGGTACATGTGACTTTGTCACTTTTTTCAAATCAGTAAATGAATCTGGCAGTTGATTTGCTAAATCTTGTAAGTGTACTATTTTCTTTACATTTTCTTCCCATGATTTATTATATGGGTCCAAATGTAACAAATGTGGTACATGCCATGTTATTTAATTTTCCAATGGTTTATTTTCTCCCCCCAGCGTTGGAAATTTTTTTTTCGTCAAAATGACAATCAGCAAATCTTGCCTGAAAACCATCACTTGTTAAAGGTTCGAGATATCTAATAATTGACGGTGATTCATACCCCACATATATTCCTAACCTTCTTTGAGGTCTCATTTTTGTTTTTTGTGGTGGAGCTATTGGTACATATACTGCACAACCAAAAATCCTTAAATGAGAGATATTTGATTCCTCACCAATTGCAAGTTGATAAGGGGTATGTTTATGATCAGCACTTGGCCTTAGGCGTATAAGCGTTGCATCATGTAAAATTGCATAACTGATAAGTGCACAAAAGTAACATATTTTATGTGTTAATCTAGGCATTTTAGTGACTTGTTCTGCAAGTTATCTAAGGAAAAGCTACCAAATTATGTTCTTTTAACCATTTATGCTTTACATGCCTGATTTCCCCCCTTTTTATGCAGGAAATGACAAGCAAGGGACAAGAAAGAAGCTGATGAACTAAAGTCAGTACGCTTAAGCGTACACAATGCCGAGAGCAGCTTCTGTACGCTATTGGTACGCTGCCAGAACGCTTTCAAGATTCAGATAGTACGCTTAAGCGTCCCAATGTACGCTTAAGCGTACTAGGTCCAGTAGCAAACCTTCATGTACGCTTTCAGCACGCTTATGGCTCGCTTATCAAAGTTTCCGGTGGTACACTTAAGCGACCGGTTGTACGCTTCAGCGTACACAATGTCGAGAGCTCAGACCTGTACGCTGATTGCACGCTTCGTGTACGCTTAAGCGAACTTCGTCAGATGCAAGTGGATAAGGCACACGTGACTGTTCGCAGTTAGGCAAAGGAAGATTTCCAGGAGGCACGCTTAAGCGTACCCCTGTACGCTTAAGCGTGCTGGCACGATTTTGGCCCATGTAAATAGCTTTCTCTACTCCTTCCAAGGAGGATTACATAGTTTTTGATATTTTTCTGGTTTTAGAAAGAGATTAAGGTATTTTCTTGAGAGAGAGAAACACAAAGCAAGGTAGTTAAGAGTAGATTCAACCCAGGATTTGTTGAGACATCATGGGTCTAGGCATTGAATCTTCATCCTTTGCAAAGCTATCATAGACATATGTGGCTACATCTACCCTTGTGGGTTTTGAGGTATTCAAACAAGCTATTATGTAATCTTTTGATCATTTAATATATGGTTCTAGCAATTTATTCAATATTGTTGTTATTCTTGCATTTACTGTTTGATTG
>Ga0228710_1010135_pt1 | contig 12738 bp, 15 predicted proteins | sample MedpolnodulmetaG_FD_177995 | JGI IMG/M metagenome (GOLD analysis project Ga0228710, IMG submission 177995) | Root nodule microbial communities from Medicago polymorpha collected in Santa Monica, California, United States - pink nodules | ecosystem: Host-associated > Plants > Roots > Nodule...
CGCCATAGTGTTCTATCATAAACCAAATTTGGATCCAACTCATTGACCTCTAAATCCTTTCTAATGGTTTCTCTAATAGTTTTCCTAGGTCTTCCTCTACCTCTTTTAACTTGACTCTCCTCCATTTTGATCTACTCTTCTGACCACGGCATCTACGGGTCTTCTCTCTACATGCTCAAACCATCTAAGCCTATTTTCTACCAACTTTTCTACTATAGGTGCTACCCCCAATATCTCTCTAATAGTGTCATTCCTAATCCTATCATGTTTAGTCTTACCACTCATCCAGCGCAACATCCTCATCTCTGCTACACTTATTTGATTCTCGTGTTGACTCTTAACCGCCCAACACTCCGTACCATACAACAACGCCGGTCTGACTGCTGTCCGATAGAACTTTCCTTTCAACTTAAGCAAAAGCAACAGTTCGGTAAAGAAAGACAAATAATTCAACATTTTTGTCACTAAATTTTGCTCTGGTTGTACAAGTTATAAACACTACCCACTCCAATCTCTTTATAAACAAAAATTCATTTTTTTTTTCCGGATACATTGAATAATCAATGTATCTGGTCTATAAATATACAAAATACATCAGTCATTCAATGAATCTGAAATATTTGCTTATAATGTAATGTAATGCAATCGGGTTTTGAAAAAGTTTATGGAAGCAGTCTGGGTGCTTTAATACATGTTATTGATGAAGTGCAGAAGCAATTGAGTGAGTGAGAGAGAGGGACAGACATACCTTCTGCAATATCATGGACGAGAGCTATTTTAATACATCTGCACAGCACAGAAGAAAGCAAAGGAGTAAGACAAGACGAGAAATTGAAAGAAAAGAAAGTGAAAGTGAAATCACTAAACCTTTCTCTACTCAGTCCAGGCACATCAGAAGCAATGAGTGACATCAAAGCCATACGGTACATATGGTCAGCTATGGATTCAGCCCCTTTAATCCCATGATTAACCCATCCTTTCCTCTTTGTGGTCTACACAATACAATACAATTCAATCAGATAAGGGATGAATGGATGAAACTTTGTGTTTATAGAGCATACCTTGAGAGTGTGGCAGAGAGTGAGAAAATCGATAGCAGAAGAAGAGGAAGAGGAGGTGTGAGAGGGTTCATGTTTCTGGGTCTGGGAACGAACCAAAACGAGAGGAGCGTAGTTGCGGAGAACAACAAAGGGTTTTGTTACAACATCAATCGACCGCCGATGATGATGATGATGATGATGCAGTGGTGACATACAATACCGACTGCTTGCGTAATTATTAATCGCCATTTTTTTGTCTTTTTCTTTTTAATTCAGACTCAATACGACGACACAAGAAACAACGAAAATAGGGATCGTTGTACTGTGTTCGTCTGCTTATTCATATTGCTTTTTTCTTTATACAACTATTTCATTAATTCTAATTTATAAATTGTTTTGATAAATTCACATACCAAAAAAATTTAATTTTGAAAGGAAACGTAATTTATTTTATTTTTTATAGAACAAAAATTGTATGACAAAAATTAAATGATAGACCCACATTAATTTTTATTTTTTTTGAGCAATTCCTTTTTTAATTAAGGCGTTTTAAAAAGTTGTAATTTTGGTCATTTATAAAAAAAAATGATAAAATGACCCCGTATTTAGGGAAATATGCTTTTTTTTGACCCTATAATATAAAGGAATATAATATTTTGACACTTTATCTGCTCAAAAAGTTGCGATTATGACCCATTTTTTGAGACACGTGACGTCATCTCAGCAATTTTTAGACAAAAAGCGCCAAAATTGTAATTTTTTAATAGGGAGTCAAAATCGCAACTTTTTAAAATTTAGAGGTCAAAAAGTATAGTTCAGCCTTTAATTAAATATTTTAATTTGGGTCGAAATATTTCTTTCAGAATTTGGGGTTGTTCTGATTTTGGAATTGGACCCCACAAGCCGTGTTTGTGAAGCATAAGGAGAGAAGAAAAATTAATTAATTAATGGAAAAGAATAGTAGGAGTATTACTATTAGCTTGTTCTTGAATTGAGTAAAAGTTGAAGAATTATTCAAAGAAAACAAGTTTGAGTTGTGAGGATCCTGTCAATGGTGCTGAGTGGTGATCATCAAGATAGTTCATAGATTATTGGTGCATGAAATAAGAAAGATATTTGTTGGGTTGGTGACACAAACATTCATTCTTCTTCATGTGTTTTTGATTTTCAATTCCAAAAAGAAAGATCTAAGCTTTGGTTGCACGTGAAAGAAATGCGAGTTTCAAGCGTAGAAAGATAAATATGTCAGCGGCGTCGCCGTCTCCGGCATCCTCTAATACCACTCAACCACCTTCCTCAGCCACTGCTCCGCCACCACAACAACAATCATCTGCAACTCCTCCAGCAACAACACCACCTTCTTCAGCTCCTCCTCCAGCCGTGCTGTCTCCTACTCCGACTTCACCAGCGCCTCGTGCTTCAACTCCGTCGCCGCTTCCTGTAGCTCCTACTCTATCCCCGCCAACACGGCCTCCGCCACCGCCACCACAATCACCTGTTCCGCCAAGAACCTCGCCTCCACCGGATAATTCACCCCCTCCGCCTACTGTTACACCACCCAGACGTTCACCTCCACCACCCCCGAAAAACTCCTCTCAAACTCCACCTCCTAGGCCACAGCCACCATCACCACTACCATCACTACCACCATTACAACCACCATCATCACCGCCTAGGCCATCCCCGGCACCACCGGTACAACCACCATCATCATTACCATCACCACCACCATTACAACCTGTACCGCCAAGGTCATCACCACCCCCACCAACATCATCAACCCCTCCTCCTGCCACGTCTATTAGACAACCACCTCCACCTCCACCATCAAATTCAACAACACCGAGGCTATCTCCTCCAACACCCTCCTCAATCATTCAACTGTCGCCACCTCCTCCACCGCTGCAGAACGGATCAGAAAACTCAAGCCCTCAATCCGGAGGAATTAGTTCTGGTGCTATATTGGCTATTGCTGTGTTTGGTGGAATTCTGTTTCTTGGCTTCATTGGAGTTGCTATCTGGTGCTTCAGAAGACAAAGCAAAAAGGATTCTCCAAATCATGGTTATGTCATGCCTTCCACTCTTCCCTCCTCCTCAACTGAATCAGGTAAAATTCTTTGCTCCTATTATTTGCAACAACGGACATCGGACACACAGACACTTTGAATGTAACAACATGTGTGAGTGTAGGTAGTGTTAGGTGTTGGACACTAGACGGTAGACACGCCTTGAGTCTCAAGTTACTTTTTATGCATATTTGTTGAACCAGTTGTTAACATTCTTATTTTTATCATGATCATACTTTGAAACTTCAATTTCTTACCATTGAATTTGAATCAGTTAAGGTTTGTAACATTATTTGTCCAGATTCATCTTTTTTTAAGATACATGCTGCCTCTACTCCTCTTGTAAGCAGTGATGTTGTGCATACACCATCTGATCCTGGTGGTGGAATGGGCCACTCGAGGAACTGGTTTTCATATGAAGAGCTAATCAAGGCAACAAATGGTTTCTCGACTCTGAATCTTTTGGGAGAAGGTGGATTTGGTTCCGTGTATAAAGGAATTTTACCTGATGGGAGAGATATAGCAGTGAAACAACTCAAAATTGGTGGAAGTCAAGGGGAGAGAGAATTCAAAGCCGAAGTCGACATTATTAGTCGCATACATCATCGCCATTTGGTTTCTTTAGTTGGGTACTGCATTCAAGATAACAGAAAAATACTTGTCTATGACTACGTCCCTAACAATACCCTTTATTTTCATCTACATGGTAAATGTAACTCCTTCTCAGTTGGTACATTAACAGATTGTTTCTTACATGAGATTTTTTGAGTAGTTTCGATTGTGTTGTGTTGAATGAAATATTGGAATTTGCAGAAAAAGGTCGACCTGTACTGGAATGGGAAAAACGTGTTAAAATCGCAGCTGGTGCAGCTCGAGGAATAGCTTATCTTCATGAAGACTGTAATTACCAATCCTCATTATTTTGTTCTTTGCTCTTGACACAATTGTTGGACACTCTATGATACTGAATAGTGTAGACAGTAGATATGGCTTGTTGGCTAGAAGATTCAATTTGATGCATATAAAAATTGTTAACTATAGATAGATATTTTCAGACGTGGATCAATGTTACATTAGAATTGAGTCAATCGAGCTGACACGACTGATGTTGTTGAATTATGCATATTTCAGGCAATCCTCGGATTATTCATAGAGATATCAAGCCATCAAACATTCTTTTGGATGACAACTATGAAGCTCGTGTAAATGCCATTCCACTTATTCAATGTTTGTTATTGTTTGCTCCACTTATTATATCCAAATCTAAGTACTCCTATTTTTTTGTTATAGGTCGCAGATTTCGGCCTAGCCAAATTAGCTCAGGATGCAAATACACATGTATCGACGCGTGTCATGGGAACTTTTGGGTGGGTATATGTTTATTATTATTTATGCAAACTATTCATTTCGTTAATATTGCATTTAGACCAACAATCTATTGGTTCAAAAAAAGTGTCAATATTGATTGCCTTTGTTCCCTATTGAAAAGGTATGTTGCCCCTGAATATGCGTCAAGTGGAAAATTGACCGACAAGTCTGATGTATATTCTTTTGGAGTTGTACTTTTGGAACTCATTACCGGACGGATGCCCGTAGATCCATCACAAATGGGAGATGAGAGTCTAGTTGAATGGGTATATAGAGATATCAATTTTACTCTCCTAAGTCATGTACTACTGTTGCTTTATTTTTTCTGATAAACATTTAGTTTCTATTAAACAAATGCTAAGGATCAGAAATTTATTTCATGCTTGTGCTTTTCTTTCTTTGGAAATTTTATCTTTTATTTATAGTGACTCCTGTATAAAAGGACAACAAAATACTCAATCTTTTGAATCACTGACCTGAGAGGTGAACACATTCTAAGAGAATCAAAGAGAATAAATCCATGTTCTGTATTTTTTTTGTGTTCCATTGTCCAAGTTATATAAGCCTTAATTTAGTTAATGCAGGCACACCAAAAGTCCTCGGTTTTCCATGCCTCTGATGCTTGGCAATATTTTTAATGATCAAACAATGAATCTATTTATCACACTTGAGATGTATGTTTTTAGTGTTTAATTTCTTTTAGATCAGGAGTATCAGGTCTTGGTCTTAATTTAAGTATGCATATATCAGTGCATATCTCTATATTAAGGTTTAGAGGCACTTTGCAATTTATTAAGTATCATCTTTCATCTTAAACACAAAAACTGATGAAGACTGAGGTACCTGAATATTACTTTGCTATTGTATTTTTATTCGTAGATAGTAACATTTGTGTTGACCTTATCATAGTGTGCTGTGTCCACAAACTATGCATGCATACCGGTATTGTCAAATGTGGTTCACGGAAAATAGTGATTTGTTCGAATTCCACTGCACTTTAGTGATATAGCATCATTATAGCAGTTATTTGACAACACTATGTACTAAACGGCATATTGCGGAACAATGGAGATTTGTTCAAATTCTTCTACATTATTGCCGTTATTTGACAACACTAATCCATACATGAGAAATGAGAATATAGAGTCATATCATATAAATTTGTAAAGGTCAGTCATCTTTACTTGAATCGCCATTGAAGATGCTACCTTTATTTCAGGCTCGACCATTGCTAAGTGATGCACTTGAAACTGGGGAATTTGAGAGTTTGGTGGATCCAAAGCTAGGGAAGAACTACATTGATAGTGAAATGTTTTGCATGATTGAAGTTGCTGCTGCTTGTGTTCGACATTCAGCTTCTAAGAGACCTCGCATGGGACAGGTAAATATTGAAAATAAACAGCAAACATTAAATCTGAGAGTTTATCAACAAGCAAACATGCAAGGCTACTGATATTGTTTTTTCTTTATTTCATTTCATAGGTTGTTAGAACTTTTGAAAGCTTAGCAACTTCAGATCTAACAAACGGAATGCGAGTTGGTGAAAGCCAGACATTTGACTCTGCACAACAATCTGAAGAAATAAGATTGTTTCGGAGGATGGCATTTGGTAGTCAAAATTATAGCTCCGAATATTTTAATCACTCTAGCTTGCGTCTGTAAAGGCCAATGTATGTATGTATGTAGTGAAAGAGTTTATTTTGGACCAAAACTTCAATCAAGCAAAGCCAAGGGGAGAAGACCTTGCTTGAATATTTTTGGCTATAGATATGGCTAATGTCCATTGGTGCTTTTGATTCTGGAACTGCTGACTGGACTCTATCAGATTCAAACACCCATTCTTGTGTTGTTTTCATTAACTGTTCTTTGACAGAATTTTGTTTCTTGTAAATACAATTTGTAAAATATAACTTATAATAGATAATAAATTGATTTGTAGCATAGTGATAAAATACATGTATGGTGGCTCTTGGCATGGCTTTACATATTCTTTTGAATTTATAGCAAGGTATAGCTAGAAGTTACATGTCTTTGGTATTTGAGAGGTGAAAGACTAGACTTTGTTGTAATCTGTAGACTGTAGCATTGGCAACAAATATTTGCCCTGCTAATGAGTCGGCAATTTAGAAAGAAGAATGTTTTTATAAATGAGAGTTTGAAAATATTGCTACCGACCTGGTAGGTAAACAAGATAATTATAAAACTAATTAGACTTTCTTTAACAAACTATTGATTGAATATGGAAGCTGGTCAAATTAAATCGAGAAACCACTCACTAATACTAGACTAAAGCATTAGTCAAAGATTTTTTCTAGTCACGCCCTAAAAAATTGGTTACACCCTAGATTATTATTTTGATGCTTTGACTAATGAAGGATGCAAAGGAGGCTTGTCTTTGATCATTTATGAGCAATGTCCGACTCAATCTTTGATTATTTATGAGCAATGTCCGACTCAATTTAGGCATTTCTTAGTTGCTTACTGTATGGGAGTGGAAAATCTTCGTTCGATTTTATAGTTTTACTTTCTTCAAGTTGGAGAAAAACATGATTTTTGATAGAACAATACGGCGTCATTTGATTTATATGGTCAACTTCACTTAGTTAAATAAGGCTTAGGTGCTATCTTTTTCTTCGGGTGTCAATCCTTTTTCTTTTATCCAAAAAAAAAGACTAAAATATCCTCTCTTTTTTAAAATTAAATTTTCAAAACCCGTCTTTTTCCCTCGTTATTTCCCACCAAATCCCTCCAATTCCATTTCTCTTTATGCATTTTTTTTGTGCTTTCAAGCTCCATTTAGGCGATTTGAAACTGTTTTATTCATTGTATGTAATTAGATGTGTTTAATTTTGAGCTGAAAAAAATAATGTTTTTTCGTTTTTTACGTTTATTGGTTTTTCTTCTGAATTTCAGGGATGTACATGAACTCATAGAGTTCATTTGTCTTTGCAGAAGAGGGAAGTTACTTTGGCATCATGGGAGGTTTCAAATTTCCATTTTAGTATAAGTGCTTATGCTGCTTCTATATGTTTCTGGTCGAAGGTTGTGGTAGGATGGTGAACTATTGCGGTACATTGAAACCGACAACACTTTAGGATTCAAGTAAAATATTTTCATTTCCACGAGATGATATGTTAGTTATGTGTTTTCGTTTCGTTGTTGTTCGAGTTGCACCATGGAAGTGTGTATTAATTTGTTTATATTTTTTTGTTACATATTACATTTGTTTATATGGGTGTAACTGGATTTTATTTTTTTTAAAATTTATGAGTAAGCTATTTGGAAAGTAAATAAAAAAAATTCTTAGACAAAGTACATAGGTCTGCTCATTCAATCCTCAGTGTTCATGCTGGTAAGGTAAATAACAATGTATTGTTGCATAGAAGTCTTCACTTCCAAGTAAGGTTTGCATTTTTATTTTTCTAAATCAGAACGCTTAACTACATGTGGAAATCCTGCATTCACATAGTCAAGTAAACATGACGAGTCTTTCGATGCATCTAGCAGTACAATTTGATTCGTGCTGTGCTAACTTTCAGCCCCAAAATAACACCGTCTAACCAACAAAACATATTTTACATATAGACAACGAAAAGCAAAGGGAGAGTCCTCTGCCTCAGTGTCCTAACCCTAGACCATAAGATAAACTTTCAACAACGTTCCGATTCACTGGTCTAATACAAAACAAAATAGTGCTTTAATCCAAGCTGTTAAAGTAAACATTTCATCAAAGCAGAGTACACAGTGGATGCCTACTACACAACATTGTAATGGGTTCTTAGGTTGTATTGTCACAATACATGATATACTAACAAAATAAGAACTACCAAGGACTGAGACTTGTCATTACAAAAAACAAATGAATAATCAACTCGTAGAAAAACTCCAACTACAAAAGTCATACATCCTTCGTGCGCAGTAAAAAGCAGATTTGAGTGATCTTAATAATGAACAAATACATTTTCCCCTTCAGAAGATTGACCGATTATGATTCCATGTAAACAAATGCCCAAATTGATTAGTTAAGGAAATGGTACCATACAATAATACTATTAACTTTGCATTACAGTCAATTAACATTCTCCTGCCGAGGTCTGCTGTGTGTATGGGGAAATATGTGAGATGTACAGATGACTGAATCAAAATGTCAGTATCACACCAGCTTGGAAACATCTAATTCTAGCATTAGACCCTCTAATTTTAATACTCCGTTATAGATCTGAAGGCTGTTCTTGATTTAAAATTCCTCTCCAAAGGACTATTTGTTCATCCTTGAACAAGATAGGGACACATGGCACTAAATCCTGTGCTAATAGGAACAAAGTTAAATACATTAAGCATAACATGCACATTTCATTTTCAATCTAAAGATATATATTTTTTTTTAGGGAATTTTCAATCTAAAGATTAAAAGCATTGAATTTTATAATCCTATAGACATACCCTTAGCTTCACTCCAATCTTTTTGCAGTCACTTGTACCAACATGAGTGCAGTCCAGTCTCACAACCTCCTCAGACTTCAAAGCTTCCCTCACTCGCTCCACCACATTCACATAAACACCGTTTCTAGCTAAACATGAAAATCACAACTTAGCACGCAAACAGATTGAATAATATTTTAAACTGGAATAGTAAAAAGAAAAATAGTAATTCTTTTTGTAAATCTACAACCGCGTATTTACTTACTGATTTTCATCAGAGGATGGGAGTTCAAACCCTTGTTTCGCAATTCTTTTGTTTTCTCATGTGTTAAACCTTCAATCACATTCTTCACAAGCTTGGGATATATTGGTGCATACGGCTTCCAGAGCATAAGAGGTATAACAGGACGGTTATTGGGATCATAATGTCGTCCTCTATACAAGATCAGTATATTCATGTTGCGGTAGATAATTTTTCCACCAGACTTGTCCTGTAGATAAACAAGAACCATTTTGAAATTCTACTTTAGAAAGATCAATCTTTTCACTTCAAAAATAAAAATGAAAAACAATTATGTTGACCTCAAGATGGAAGCAAATATTGTCCATGTCTAAAGTTGGCACGCCCAAACACTTAATCCTAACGGCTTCAGCCTTCTTCCAATGGTTATGGATGTCATCCAAAGTGTTGTGAGTGACTCCCCCCTTCCCTAGCACAACATCAAGATAGTTTAGCTACTTGCCATCAAACTACGATAAGAACACACCTATACAAAGACCAGAATTCGGGTACACCAAAACTATTTCGAGCGCAGTGAGCATAGCCCATAATTGGAAAACCAAATGAGTGAAGGACTGATTTTCAACAGCATAATTTGTCATACATGTGCAGATATTTCATCAGTTGATGTTTTAACAATAATTATAGTTTCTGACTTTTCTATTACTAAATTGAAGTGCAACCCTCACTTTAGGCCAGCTAAATCAATAAATTAAGTAAAGAATTTTTTTTTTTTGTTGGTGGCCGGGTCCGAACCCCAGACCTTGCATATATTATATAAGAAGGTAAGAGTTGAATCATAATACCCAAATTGATTTGCCTAGAGCAGTCGCTATGACGGTAGCGTTCCACTAGGTCCGCTACCTCCTGATCCTCTAAGGGAGCTCCGAGGACACGGTTCCGGTCGTCTTCAAACCTCTTCCGGTCGACTTGGTGCTGAACCGGAGCGGAAGTACCGGTCCATTTGCGGTCGAGGCGTCCGGGTCCGAAAGGAGAGAACTTAGGGGATTCGCGGAAGCTTATGGGTTTAATGGAAGGGTGGGTTTCTGAGTAAGAGTACATGAAGTTGAATGGAAGGTCCGATTTGAGAGGTAGATTTGGTGGGTCTTGTTTGATTTTATTTTGTGATTTTTGGAGTTTTGGAGAGTGTGAAAATGGTGGGTCGTATAGGTCATGAGGAATGGATTTGCTGAGAAAGCGACGGGTCGGGAAGGAAAACAGGTGTTTCTGCATTCGCCGGCCGGACGGAAGGGTGCTCTTCAACAACAAATTACAACTGTGTTATCAATTCAACAAATTCAGAAGTAGAAATGATTTTAATGTATGTTTTCAAATGATAACAGTACTCGCTTTTCATTCAAGATTCTCTTTAGCAGTTACTTACTGTTTTATTTGATAAAATTAATACATGCATCATCACTTTATGTTGATCCAATTTTTAAAGTGTAGACCTACAAAGATTTAAATCGATAAAAGAGTGAGTATTATAAAGAGTGTTCAAAAGATAGTGTTGTTAAAGTTACTTTAATTTAGTTAGTAAATACTAAATACATTGCAAAATATATGTTGTTATTGAGGTTCGAACCCCAAATATTTTTCTATTTATTTGTCTTTGTGCTTTGTTTAAGAGTTAGGTGCAGAGGGGAGGGGAAGTGTGGGTTTTGGAGTGTGAGAAGTATATAGAAAAATGGGGAAATTTTACACAATTTTTGAAAACCAACGATTTTTTTAAAGATGATAAACTAATATTTATGATTAATATTTTTAAATTTTATGAATATTATAACAAAATTGATTGAATTGGAAGAATTCATATAAATTCTCCAATATAATTTTGAGTTCCCCAAACAAAGGGAATTCTGTATTATGAAAAAAAAAACCCATAAAGTCCTCTTATCACAATGTCTTCTATTTTTTTTCATTTACTTCTTTATTTTTTTTTTCAAAACACTCCCTCCCTTCCTCTCCAAACTTTCAAACAAAGAGTAAGAGATGAATTTATAGCCAAATGACCCAAAAAACAAAAAAAATTAATTTTAAATATCATAAAAATATAGATTAAATTTGAAAAATTCATATAAACCCTCCAAAACTCTCGTCCAATACAATGTTTGAATTCCCCTAAATGAGGAGGATTTTGTGTTATAAGAAAAATGAACCCCAAAACCTTCCCATCATAATGTCCTTTATTTATTCCACCTGTTCCTTCCTTTTGAATATCATTTATTTGTATACTTGCTTGAATTGTGTCTTCTCTCTGAAACTAATAGTTAACTATCGTTGGTAGTGAACGGTAGTTAACTTCCGTTAAAGGTATTTTTGTCAGTTTAGGGTGCATGAGAGCAAAATAACGAAGCCTAAAGAGCAATTTTCTATATCAATGGGATGGGAATATGGGCATAGTGTAACCGACCTGATGTCTCCCTCCGTTCTAAAATAAGGATATTTCTTTTGCCACCATACTCTCTTCTCTTTGCCCAACTATATTTCAAAAACACCCCGTTCGAATTATATAATCTGAACTGATTTTTAAAAATTTCAGATTATGTAATCTAAAACCCCTAAAAATTCTTAACTTTGCTTTGATTTACCCCAAACTTGTAAATATACAATTTGAAAAATACAATCTAAAAACTCTAATAATTTTTCGGCCTATATAATCTGAAATGTGTCAAATTCTCCAATAGACCATTTCAAATACGAATTACAGTGTACAAGTTAAGACATTTGTCATTATATTATCCTAACTGGTTATATATGAAGGTGAGAAAAATACAAGAAAGAGAGGGGGTTGAATTGTGTTGATTTTTTAAAAATCTTTTTGAAGTGTGTTTAAAAAACCGTTTAGAGTCTGATCGGAAGTAGAGTTTGAAATAGATTTATGCAGCGAAATTCAATTAAACACTAAGAGAGAGAAGGGAGAAGGAGACGACACAAGCAAATTATATTGGTTCCACTCACAAACTGAGAGTAGTCCAATCCCTTGCACTTCCAAGAGATTTTCACTATTGTTGAACTATATGGCTAGGTGAATACCAAGCTAGAGGAAGGGTGAATAGCGCTTTTGAAAAACTTTTCATAGATTTAGTGAAAAGAGGTTTTAACAAAATTGACTATTTGAAATTTGCTTGAACAATCACAAACAATGAATTAACAAATATCAAATATATGTGGAATAAGACTTTATCTTAGAATTGAGAGATTCACGATACAAATCTTTTTAACATAATCAATTATTAACAAGCCTTGAACAAGATACAAAACTGAAGGTGAGAAAAACCACAAGAAGGGGGGGTTGAATTGTGTTTTTGAAAACTTCTTCTTTTACGTTCTGAAGAACTGTTCTCAGGTTCAGAGTCTGAGTGAGTTCAGAGTCTTTGTGCAGCGGATAAATGTAAAGAACAGAGGAAGAGAGAACACAAGCAATTATACAGCTTCCTTCCACAAACCGGAAGTAGTCCTGTCCCCCTTGCACTTCCAAGGAGAGTTCCACTAAAATGTAATGTCAAATTACAAGTTGCTCAATCACACAAGAAAGAGACTTCTCTTTGCTCAAGGACAA
>Ga0228710_1010136_pt1 | contig 12737 bp, 3 predicted proteins | sample MedpolnodulmetaG_FD_177995 | JGI IMG/M metagenome (GOLD analysis project Ga0228710, IMG submission 177995) | Root nodule microbial communities from Medicago polymorpha collected in Santa Monica, California, United States - pink nodules | ecosystem: Host-associated > Plants > Roots > Nodule...
TCGAGTCTTAACATTTCCACACAAGCATTGATATTAACATTTTACTAACTGAAACACATTTCTGCTTAACCCTCTGCCTCTATTTTCTTGGCTTTTATATTCAAGTTTTTTATTTCCTTTTTCAACCGTGATATTTGTGGTTTGATCTATGACTAATTAATGATTCTTTGATTTTGGATGACTTTTGTGTATTTGTTCTATTTTATTTTCAGCTTCACTCCTTTTATTCAAAGATAGAGGCACAAAAAAGACCTATATATATTAGAGCGAAAGTTGGAGTATGAGAAGGAATTTTTTTTTTTATAGTAGATATGATGCAGATGAGAGACCCTATTTGTTATGTAGTTCTTCTGTAACTTCAAATTTACTTGAAGTCGTTCTAATGTTTATGCTAATAAAGCATGGAAACATTCTTTGTAAATTAGCTGATTTAGAATTGACGAACATTTACAAAATAGATTATATTTCAAATTTTATTTTGTAAGCAATGAGATGTTACATATGACTATGTTAGTTTAGTAACATTGTGACATATAATGTCCTATTGAAGGAATTTTTCCACTGTTCTTTATAAATGAGTTGATGAGATCATACTGTATAATATAAGTTATTTTTGTGTTGCAACAAATCTTGGATCTTATAGGACAAAAAAAAAATATTTAACAAAATTTGCTGTTATTTTAATTTATTTTAATTAGGTAATGTTTTGATTTGCATCATGTTTTAATTTTGATTAGGCAATCATTAAACTGTGATAAATGAATAATGATATCTTTCCCATGATTTCATGATTAAGCAATCAAGTAAGAAATTGGCTTTCATACGTAAATGATCATTTTTAATTCAATGACAAATTAACATGTGTCATTTTTATGTTGTTGAGCCAATCATAGTGCAACATTTTGGTTTTATTACATCATTTTTTTTATTTTTAATTTGATCGAATAATATTTTACTTATACTATTAACCTATATGTACCTCATCTTTCTTCAATCATTTCATTTGCATATTTCTCTTTCATAGAGTGTTGTAATGACACCAAGATCTGATAAAATCTTTAAGTCAATCCAGTGAAGGAATTAGAGAGCATATTCGTTCGAATTGTCTGTAATTCATTCGTGATGTCAATCGTAAAACACATTTGTTTACTTGACAAATATTCTAATGAATACTACTTCCAAAACAAAACAAAAAAATCAAATGAATAGCTCTTCAGATAAATATACATATCAATCACTTTATAAATTAGGCATGATCCACAAACAATTACGTTTACATAAATTAGGCATGAAAGCGAACAAAGAAAAATTGGCATGAAAGTGAACAATATGAACATTACAAATGGTATGAAAGCGAATGACTTCCAATGACCAAAATTACAGATAAAAAAATCAAACAAATTACATCAAAAATTTAACAAAAATGTTTATCATATTATTGGGACTTCAATGGGAGCCTAAATTAGGTTGGATGGTCATATTAGACCAATAGCAACCACACAAGTGATATTGACACCAATTCTTTACACAAAGCCTGGAGGCACTGGGTATATGAGATATCACACTTATATATTGTTCAAATATACTCTCGTATCCACTATGTAGAACGTTAACTCATACTTGACACGTTAAAATCTTTTGATTAAGTGTGCGACTATATGCGTCCCTAATTATGTGACATAATCATATAAAGTCAAACAGAGACACAACATGTTCAAAAAGGTTAGTTGATGGTGATTTCGTAGAGGGAGAGGTATATGTACCTTTATTTCATGAGAAGAGAGAAAGGAAATTAAAAACACAATGAATACGAAAAAGGAATTTGAACATGCGAGAAATGATAAAGAAAAAAAATAAAATGTAGTGTGTGTTTTTTCTGAGTATAGGAAATAGAGTTAGTTTCGGTAATTTTACGGTTTTGTTGAAAGAGTATAAGAGTTTTTGGTAATTATTTAACCAAAAAACTATACTTAATTAAAAATATGTCACATCATTTTAATGTTTACCAAATATTTATTTTGTCAACTTAGTATACCACATCAAACATTTTTTCGTTGTCACATGCCACCAAAGACCAAAATTTAAGGAATTTAAATTAAAAGGTTGTAAAAAAAACTAAACAAATAAACAAATGGCATCCGAACATTACTAAAATAGAGAAAGACATAAAAAAACTAAACAAATGGCATCCGAACATTACTAAAATAGTTCGTCATAATGCTAGGACTACAAAGGGAGACAACATATGAAACCTACACTGGGTTGGATCATATTAGGCCAAAGTCAATCACGCAAATGAGATTGACACCGCATCTTAATTAAAAATGTCTAATAAGCATTTATTGTTCGATTCAGCATAAAACATCTGCAATTTTCTATTTTCATATTTCGCCAAAGATCAAAAGTGAAGAAATTTGAAATAATAGAGGTTGGATAAAAAAATCAGCACATCCAAGAAATAAAATTAAAGATATAAATTGACAATACTCTAATTCACCAAAAAATCTTAAGGCATTAATATATGAGTCTTCTCACTTATATTTTTCTCACCATCTAATCTGCATCCAATATAGAATATAAACTCACATATGACATATTAACATATCTCTCTAAATGATTAAAAAAAACATATCTATCTAAAGTGTGAGACTCTCTGCATTTATGATTTGTTGACATAGACAATTAATATTAGATTGGATCACTACATGGTAAAACGGCATGATGGTGGTTTCTTAGAGGAAGGTTTATGTTTCTTTCTTACAAGAAAGGAGAGAAAACAAATTATAAATAGAAAGAAGAATAAAGAACTTTAAGAAGAAAAAAAAAGGGTGGTGTGCTCTATCTGTGAGAATATAAAATAATAGAGTGAGTTGCTGATAAATTCATGGTTTTGTTGATGAAGTTGGAGATTTTGAGGTAATTAATTTACTAAAAAAATTAGACTCAATAAAAACATGTTGCATCTCTTAAAAATTCTAAAAAGCATGTATTTTGTCAACTCAACATAACACATCTACATTATTCTATTGTCACAGTCCACCAAAAACCAAAACTGAAGGAATTTAAAATAATGGAGGTTTAATAAAAAATAGCATGAAAACGAATGATATCCAATAACTAAAATTTAATAAAAAATAATAATGAATTGACACTCAAAAACTAAAAAAAAATGTTCATCATAATTTCGGGACTTACGGGCGATTCTACACTGAGTTTGATCACCATATTAGAGTAGAAACCACACAAGTGAGGTGGATATTACATCTTTAACCAAAATTTTATGGCATCGTGCATATGGGTCATCTTACGTATATGATGTTCAAAATCCACTCTTCCATCCTATATAGAACTTTCACTCACACTTGACACGTTAACATCTTTTAATCAAGTGTGTGACTCTCCATGTCCGTAATTATGTGATATAGTCAAAAAAGTTTAAACCAAAGCACATGCTCAAAAAGGTTGGTTGGTGTGGTTTTATGGAGGGAGATTTATGTTCCTTTCTTCCATAAGAAAAGATAAAAGAATTTAGAAGAAAAAAAGGAGTATGAAAAATGAATTTTGACATTATAGAAGATAAAGGAAAAAAAATTAGTGTGTGTTATCCGTCGGAGTAGATGAAATAGTGTGAATTGTCAGTAATTTTATAGGTTTGTTGTATGAGTTGTAGATTTTTGAGTGGTTCTTTTACAAAAAAAATTATACTCATTTAAAAAAAACGTTACATAATTGTAAACGTCTAATAAGCATGTATTTAGTCAAACTCAACATAACATTTACGCAATTTTCCATTGTCACATGCACTAAAGACCAAAAGTAAAGGAATTTTAAATAATAAAGGTTGAATGAAAAAATTCGTAAAAAAAGAGAATGACATTCAACAAAAACTAAATTTTAAGATAAAATTCAAACAAATGACATCCAAAAACTAAAAAAACAGTTCATCATAATGTTGTGACTTCTGGTGGATCCTGCATTGAATTTTCTCATCACATTAGACTAACAGATACCACACAAGTGAGATTGACACTACATCCTAAACCTTAAGGCATTATGTACATGAGTCATATCACTTATATGTTGTTCAACAATTACTCTTGCATCCAATATGAAACTTTAACTCACACTTGACACATTAACATTTATTCCTTGAGTACGAGACTCTCCACTTCAATGGTCTACCATCATGAACCAATACCACTTCCCCACAAAGTTGAATTGGGTTATGAAAGCACCGTCGGAGCTTCTAAGGGAGTTAACATGCATTCGTGTGGGTCCATTCATTGGACAAAGAGCAACCACACAAGTGTAAGTGTTTTCGCACTTATGTGTTGTTTAACTTCGATTGTTCTATTCATTGTTAAACGGTAACCGACACTTGATAAATAACAACAATTTTTTTTTTTAAAGAGATAAATAACAACATATTATTGCCCTCAAATATGGAGAGATTCTAGCCCGTGCTTGGCACGGGTCCACATACTAGTTTGTATAATTTTCACATTCATTAATTGAAAGTGTGGTATATTCATAACACCTCTCTACTAGAGTGAGGACTGATTGTTTTTCCTGCGTCAAAATTGCAGTGTTACCACTTTCTGGCTCCAACTTTGAACTACACCCCCAAGATGCCTGTCAGATGGATTCCTCACTAGCAACCAAGCCAAGGCGCAACAGTGAACAACCAGCTTTGCAACACAGAGCTGTCCAATATGCTTCTGCATTGCCCCAACTATTTGCATTTGTGCAGCTAAGGAGTTAGTTAGGTTGTTAGGACCATTGAAGGAATGTTGTTCCTAATTATTTACTTTTTACTCCTTTTTAACTATGACATTTAATTTATTTGATGACATAAAAAGAGTTTAAAGATGACATAATTTTCTTTTACGCATCTTTAACTAGACATTTACTTTATTTGCTGCTTGGAGGCTATGGAAAAGTCACAAGGCAAACACTAGTAACTGAATTCGATTTATTCTTCTCATTTTTAAATATTATATAGAAAATCATAAAGCTTTTATATTATGTTGTTTCAGTTTTCCTAAGAATTTTTTTCATCTTGTTAATTATTTAGATGTTTTTTGGATATCTTTTTTCTTTTTCTTTTTTTCTCTAACAACCAAGAATCATTTTGCGAATCATTTTGCTAAGAAGATTTTATATTATTTCACCATTTATAATGTCAATTATTATTAATTTATTTTAGTGAGGTACTAATTTTACTTATGCAAATTTTACATTATTAAGTAACACTAATTAAAGCCAACAGGGACTTTGTAACATACCCATTCATTTAACTGACTAAAAGTGAATTCATTTAAATCAAAATGAATTTTATTTACGCATTTCGATTTTATTTGGTATCAATGAACTATCCACTGCTAAATGCAAGTTGAATTGGCAGGGTACTTGCTAAGCATACCCATTCAAGTAGATGTACACTTTCATCAAGCTTTCACAACAGCTTGAAATTTGTTAAGTTCTTAAGACAAACTAATTACATACAAATAAATACAAATAGTTTATGTTTGATAAGAGCTGTATATTAAGGAAAATTATGTTAACAAGTGAATTAGGAACTTGTTTAGGTCTGAAATAAATACAAATAGTTTATGTTTGATAAGAGCCGTAGATTAAGGAAAATTATGTTAACAAGTGAATTAGGAACTTGTTTAGGTCTGGGGATATTAATGTCTTAAATTTGTTATTGTTAAAAATTAAAGAAGTGTCACATATAGAGGTGTCAAATGGTTTGGCCCGGCCTAGCACGGCCCGGCCCCAAGAGGCCCGACTATATAAATGGATCGGCCCAGCCCATCCCAATTATAATTGGGCCGCAGATTCTAGAGCCCGGCCGGCCTGTGTGGGCCATGAGCCACTTGTTTTTTACTTTTAAAATTTATTCACTCTTTCTTATGTATTTTTTATATATTAGTCATTCACCACTATTTTTTTGCTAAAATATGATTGGGTGGACATAAAAGTGCAAATAATTTTGATATTAACATAAAATATTAATGAAACCCTAGATTATTCATTCAATTAAATCAAATTAATAAGAGGCAGGATCCGTTGACACAGGTGTAAAGTCTTTTGACTTACACCAAATCAGAACCGTTAAAATCACTAAATCTTACGGTAATAAAACTAGACAAAACTTGAATATTGGGAGTTGTACGCAACCTTTTCCGAGAACAAACTACCAACAATCAGAATCGCAAATCAAAGGTATGATTCATCAACGATAGAACATAATTTATGTTCAACTGGGTATTTTCATCTCTTCTGGAATTCGATCGCAGAAATACCTTTGATTGTTCAACTGGGTTGATGAATTCAATCAACTGGATTTGTGATAAAAAAAATAGAGCGCAGTAATGACCATTGTTGTGAAAAGAAACGCAAAAAGGGCAAAAAGAGAAATCTAAAATTAATTTATATAATTGATTCAATCTCATGATTTTTCAATCTCATGAGAATATATATAACATCCATTGCTGTGATTTTTTTCTTCTTCTTCTTCTTCCAAGATCTAGAAGAACAATCAAAGATATGATTCATCATGGGAGATTGAACAAAGGGACAAAGCGAGATTAAAGTATATAGCTTGTGTATTGCACAAACACCAAATTAATGAAGAACACAAGAAAAGGGCAAAGGGCGGTGGTGTAAGGGATGTGCATTTTCTACCGATGAGGGTGGAGTGGAACGAAGAGTTCCTGTGCATTGAGCTACCATGTGTGATTAATTTAATTTAAGGCTTCTTATTTGATGTAAGTCAAAAGACTTGGTGTCAACGGATTCTGCCTCAATTAATAATTTATAAACTTTAAAATTTTAAAACTTTAAACTAAATTCTTTCATTTTTATTAAGTTTATTTATTTTAATATTTTTTTATTAATAAATTTTAAAATAGTTGATAACTTTTTTGGACAAATATACTATTTTTTTAACAAAAATTAAATTAAATAGTAATAATGGGTCGGCCCGAAGCCCGATGGACCAGTCTGGGCCTATTTTTGTATGGGCCAAATTGGCTTTGGCCAAAAAACCCCAAGTGTATTTTTGGGCTAGTTTTTTAGGCCCGGTACGACCCACAAACATGGGCTAATGGGCCGGCCCATTAAACTGGCCCATTTTCTACGGCTCTAGTCACATAGTTGAATCAATTAGTTTGATGTTTTGGACTATAGATCTCTACATTCAAGAACACAAACTAATTCACTATGTTTCACACTCTAATTAGGTATGTGCGATAATCAAAATATGTTCCACACTCTAATTACTATGTTCCACAAGCTGGTATGTACAAAAATCACTCTCACAAATCAAATCATAAAATGAACAATTCTATAATTTCTTTATCAATAACTGTAAGTGTTTTTCGAAATACAAGAGAAATTGAAAAGAGCAATGATACATAGACATATACTTAGGTGGCATACACCCTTGTAAAACAGTTATAAATGGAAAATACACAAACTTTCCTTTACATCTTGCATCAGTTTAGGAATCATTGGGGTAAAACTTTGATTGAGAAATACAGTAAGAACTATGATTAATCATGGACATAAGCCTTTACAATTAAGAACACAAACTAACTAACTATGTTTATTTATCGGGAGGGTAATTGTTGCACGGATTAGTTATCTTCTCATTGGCATGTTATGGTTTACTCTGTTTGGTTTGACACGATGTTGTTTTTTTTGTATTTAGATTTATTTACGGATAAGAATAGCTTGCCTAACTATCGTTTTCCCTATGATTTCCATTGTTTCTTTCTGTTTTCTGCATCTTTTTCTGAGGGTTTTGATCTAGCCCCCGCGTACATATAGTGTTCCCTTTTTTAATAATAATATATATATGGATTAAGCGGTAGAGGATAGGAGCTTTTTAGTGCTCCTTGATGCCTAACCTACTTCTTGCCTGATAAAAACTAAAACACTAACTATGTTCCGCACTCTAACCAGACGTCTACCCGTACGATGCAAAGGTAAATTTTATTGACTTATTAATAATTATTGTAGTTTTAAAATATATTATAGAATATATTGATATGAATTTTTGTTTTTTGATTTTGCTTTCAATTTATAATATAAGATTTTTTAAGCAGAAATATAAGCTAGTTGTTTTAATAATTTTTTTAGCATTATTCGAATATTGAAAATAAAAATGGTATAAAATTAACAAATAAGTGAAATAAACCACTTACATTTAATGTCTCTCGCACTCTAAAATGAAAAATAAATGAAGTAGAAGATAGGTAGAATAGTGAAATGAAAGCATGATAAAAACAAAACTTTCGAAATTGAAAAAGGTAAATCATTAAATTTGTAAAGCTCGTTTGAATCGTTATTGCCGTGTATAAGAAAATTTTGTAATTAAAAATATGCAACATTTTAATATTTTATATCTTATGAGAAAATAAAAATATATTATATGTATCATCCAATAAATTACAAATTATCTTGTCAAAAAATAAAAAAATTACAAATTATAATAGTCTTTTAGTATATCATAACTTTATTGAACATTTAAGTTTAATGAAAAAATTATACACACAACTAAATAGTATATTAAGACAAATGATTTTTTATTTATTGGATAATTTATAGGATTATAAAAGTTAAAATAATAAAATGAGAGCTTTGAAGAGAAATGTTATGATAGAACTTGTGAGATTATAATAATTGAGTTGTGGAGGCTAGCTATCTATGTGATTATTTCTAAAAATGAATTTTTTAAAAAATTTAATTTATATAATGAGAGAAAGGGAGGGAAAAGTTATGGTAGAACTTGTCGGGTGTCAATATAGTAGGGATGGTATGCCTTCTTCGACACCTCTACCTTTTTTTTTGTTTAAAAAAAATGACATATTTGTAAAATCTCATCGTAATTAATGTATAGATAGAAAAACAAATAAGAACAATAGAAAAAAGACTTTAATAGTTATGCAAAAGAATAAGATTAAGATTGTATCAAACGGATTAAAATCAAGTCAAAAGGAATGTGGAAAAATAAAAATGAGATCCTCAAGAGGAAAAAGATGGATTAGATTGTACCAAACATCGCAAAATGAAAATCAAATATTGCTTCTCTTTATTTTTTTGGTCAAATTATTATAGAAATTAATAACATGGGATAAGAATGAGTAAAGAAGTTGTTGAACTTTTTCATCAAATATTGTGTGCATGCATCAAAAGTGTTGCCTCTGAAAAATAAATAAAAAATAAAAATCAACAAACTACAACTCTAATATACATAAGAGAATGAGATGATACATGAAGAGAGAAGGAAACAACAAAAAAAAAAGATAAATGTATTGTGAAATGAGGAAAGTAGACGTGCAATTGTTGTGACAATTGCATGTAGTAGGTGTGGTTTGTGGTTCCAAGAGTTTATTTATCAGTAATGTTATTTGTGGATAATTTGGTCATGAGAATGGTGGGATGATAGGAGGTTATTTTTTGTTTTTTTGTGTTGCATGTGTAAGTGATTTGAGTTAGCGGGGATATATAAGTTATTTTTTCTATATTTTAATTTAAATTTAAATTTTCTTAATTAAAGATTAATTGGTAGTATTAAAGTTTTGGAGGATATTTTTTAAAGGGAAATTGTAGGATTATAATTATAAATGATTATTAGGTATGTACAATTGAATGTGCAAATTTTTTTAGGAAAACTGAATACTACAATTTCAGTTAAAAATTTTTATATACCTAATCCAGTACTATAATTTTGAATACTAATCCAGCACTACAAATTATAAATGTTTTTGTGCAATTTCAGTTAAATGATTATTTGCACATTCACAATTTAATGATCAATTGTAGTATTAAACTGAGGTGGATTCTAGGGTGAGGGTCCAATTAGGTCCCTCACCGGTGAACCACGAGAAAAACACCAATAGATTAAATAAGTGGTTCAGATTTATTTAAATTAAAAGAGGGAACATGTAGAACTGCTCACATTCAATCATATCCTGCAATGGTTTCACCCGTTGTTAACCGTAATTAATTGTTACGAACCGAACCGAACCGAACCAAACCATTACAAATCAATTAATTCCTTTTCACACAAAAATCTGAACCCTTCTTCTAAACCCTAATTCCATTTCAAATTCACATCTTCAGAAATGATTGAGTGGGTGACAGGAACTCTAGAAAAATAGGATTTGTTAGATCAAAATGTTGGTAAAGGTCTATTTGATCATAGACTTTAGCCAAATCACTTGTTAATGATTTCCCAGGGGTATGTTTCGGCCTTCTGAGTACAGCTTGGTTTTAGTCATTCTTCTCCGAAACAATTAAGAAAACATCAAAGTTTATGTCTGAGAATGGGGGAAGGGGTGCCAGGGCCCTACTGCCATCATGTGTGTTTGAGTGAATGTTGTTAAAATGTGATCATGGAATTTATGGAATTAGGGTTTAGAAAAAGGGTTCAGATTTTTGTGTGAAAAGGAATTAATTGATTTGTAATGGTTTGGTTTGGTTTGGTTCGGTTCGGTTCGTAACAATTAATTACGGTTAACAACGGGTGAAACCATTGCAGGATATGATTGAATGTGAGCAGTTCTACATGTTCCCTCTTTTAATTTAAATAAATATGAACCACTTATTTAATCTATTGGTGTTTTTCTCGTGGTTCACCGATGAGGGACCTAATTGGACCCTCACCCTAGAATCCACCTTAAACTGAATACTATAATTATAAATGATTATTAGGATTATAATTTTAATGATTATTCCTGGTATGAAGTCCACTAATTAAAAACAACACAATTGAATTGGATGTTGAGACTCAACGACAACTAAAAAAAAAGAAGCTAAAGGTAGGCCAACAATCTGGACCATTGATGACAACCCGAAGCAAGAAAAGCTACTATTGTTCAAGTCGCAAACACATTAAGAACAATGGTTAAATACAATTTGGTCCCCCAATTTTTTTAAATCCGCAATTTTGGTTCTTTTATTTCTATTAGCGTAATTTTGATCCTCTGATTTATAAAATTAAGCAATTTTAGTCCCTCTCTCAATTTTGACATCCAATATGTAACCAAGATGTTGACAAGGCAGCGATGTGATGACATGGAAGGGTATGTGGAGGTGACGGGTAATCACATCATTGTCACATCAAGATCTTAGTCAAAATTGAGAGAGAGATTAAAGTTTCTTAATTTCAAAAATTAGCAGACCATAATTGTCGATTTATAAATAAGGAGACAAAAATTATGGATTTAAGAAAATAGGGGGACTAAAAATGCATTTAAGCGTAAAAATATGATTCTTGTTTGGACTTGGAGTCCAGTGGTTCAACCTTTTGAACTATGGCCTCCACACTTATAACATAAACTAATCCAGTACCGTCTCACACTCCAATTGTGAATGTGCAAATAATCTAACTGTTTTTGTGGTTTGGAACAAAATTTGCTCTCCTAGTTTGGAAGTCAGCATAGGAAAAACAACAAGATTATGTCTAACATCCATCACTATGTTAAATATGTTGTCAAAAAAATTCTTCTCAATGTGCATTACATTAAGATTATGTCCGAGCAAGTTATCTTTCCAATAGGGGAGGTCCCAAAATATACTCTTTTTTGTCCAGTGGTGGTCAACTCCGTATCCTGGTATTGGGATAGTTGTGCCAAAATCAGTGACTTTAGGATAATCACTAACTCTTGTGCACACCTCTTCTGGTATGATTTTAGGGGGCGGGCCAACTACTACTCTCGTATCCTTCAGGAAGCCATTCTTACTTCTTCTAAACGGGTGATTTTGAGGCAAGAAACAACAATGATCAAACCATGAACTCTTCCCTCCATTTTCCAAAGTAAACGCCTTCCTACTTTCCATACAATGTGGACAAGCCATTTTCCCATGGGTGCTCCAACCAGACAACATGCCATATGCTGGAAAATCATTAGTTGTCCACATCAAAGATGCTCTCATTAGAAAATTTTGTTTGGTTGAAATATCGTATGTCAATTCTCCAATCCACAACCTCCTCAAATCATCAATCAAAGGTTCTAGAAACACATATATGCCTGCTTTAAGGTTATCTGGCCCTGGAACAACACACGCCTAATACATGTACGGCTTTGTCATGCACGTCTCAGGAGAGAGATTGTAGGGGGTTACAATGATCGGCCAACAAGAATAGGGTTTCGCTGATGCCTGGATATATGGAGTGAAACCATTAGAGCTCAATCCAAGTCTTACATTACGCGGATCTGCTGCAAAATCAGGATATACTTCATCAAAGTGTTTCCAAGCTTCACCATCAGATGGATGTCGCATGACTCCAGGAATTTTGTTTGAATGATGCCACGTCATATGGCTAGCAGTTTTCATCGATGCAAACAATCTTTGTAATCTTGGTATTATTGGCAAGTAAAACATTGTCTTATTTGGAATCCTTCCACTCTTGGTTAGACGATACCGTGGACTCTCACAAAATTTGCATTCCACCAATGCTCCGTCATTTTTCCCAAATTCATTATCATAAAACAACATGCAACCGTTTATGCAACAATCAATCTTATCAACTTTTAATCCCAACTTCATCACCAACCTCTCAGCGTCATAATAAGTTGCTGGCAAATTATCTTTAAAAGGAGTCACATCCAACAACATCTCCGTAATTTCATCCACACCTTTATCAGCAACACCATAATTTGCCTTATGAGCTAAAAGCCTGACACACATTGATAACTTTGATTGCGTACACCCTTCAAACA
>Ga0228710_1010138_pt1 | contig 12737 bp, 6 predicted proteins | sample MedpolnodulmetaG_FD_177995 | JGI IMG/M metagenome (GOLD analysis project Ga0228710, IMG submission 177995) | Root nodule microbial communities from Medicago polymorpha collected in Santa Monica, California, United States - pink nodules | ecosystem: Host-associated > Plants > Roots > Nodule...
GAAATCTTCCATTTCGTATTGAGACAAGCGTAACATGGGTTTAAGCATATTGTACATATAATTTTTAGAGCTAATGATGATCTGGTACGGAGGTGGAAGAGCTCGGGTGCAGCGAAGGCTGTTCATCAATGATGGGGAAGAAACCTGCAATACAGGTAACGGCTTTGACACCCTAGTATGTGAACTTGGAGAGAAATGCATGTAAGATATGATCGTACCTGGGGCGTGTCGTGAAGCCACACTTGTAGGTCATCATAACTACTTTCATGAAATCCAGCGACAGATGCATGAGTTAGTTAGAAATCGGTTCAACGATTAAGATCAGCCCGAGGTGGCGTTCCTATGTGGTAAGGTGCATAGGTGACCTTCTAAAAGCCTTTATGAGGTGGTGTATTAGGTTAATTGGCCTATTGAACTAAGCTGTTGTATAAGCCGAAATCCGATCCTAAACAAACCCAATTCCTGAGTCTGACATAAAATTGGAAATTATAGTGAAATTTCCATAGGACAAAGAATTTGCTTCCATTAAAATCAAAATGACAAAATAAAGTTCAAACGGTAAGCAAAATGACAACCCATTAAAATCAAGTTCTAAAATTAATCAAAATCATGCTTCCACGTCAAAGTTCCACCCCATCAATCTTAATCTTCATCGTCACCTCAAAGTTCTTCCCTAAGAGAAAGAATGCAGGTGTTTTAGAAAATAAGAATAGAAGCATGTATACCTAAGCCCCAGAAATACTCAGTCCACGAGGTTACATTAGTACAAACTGAAAAATTGATAGTATATCCCAGAAATGACTGATAGAATCCTTGCTACCCTCGTGCCAATGAATTGAAGCCACAAATTTCAGTAATTTAGTTCGTGAAACATATTATGGTAAAAGAGTATGAAATATGAAAGGAAAGAAAATTAAAGTAGGATAAATTAGAGAGCACAGAATGCACCAAAATTTTCCTGTGTCATAGTTTTGTAAACCACTCATTGTAGCTCTAAAATATTGAAAATAGAACATCTAATCACCGCAACCTAATTTTAATAACAGATCAGCTAAATAGAACCTCCCAACTCAAGAATGCCATTTTGATTCTTGATCAACCACATCAGCTAAATTAAATCCTACTGAAAACTGAGAAAGAAAGCTAAAATATCAGATTAAACCCTACAAAGCCAATTGGGTCAACACACCAATCCGAAGATAGATAGGGATTGATCTCAATTAGACCAAACATAGCTAAAATTTTCTTTAACAATAGATAATATTACCCGATTACGACAATTCCTTATAAACCAAATAACTGCATGCCAAATTCGGCAAAAAAAAAATTCCATTTGAATGCCCATTTCCCACGAGGAAAAATTACATAAAAAATGGCGACATGTTCCCTTCGTATCATTAACACGACACAAAAATAGACGAAGACAGCAACAAATAATTTAGATTGGACCCCTTGATTTATTACAGAAAAGAAATAAACATTTGCACATAAAATCAACTCAAAAGTTAGGTGTGTAAATTCAAAACAAAAATAGTTTTGAATACATTATAACTAATGTGCATTCAATACTGCTTAAGTTTGCAAATAGATTTAATGATTTGATTCATCTTGTTTTGACCAAAGGAAAATTAATTAAACATTAATTTAAAGAAGAGAAGAAACAACAGTTAGCCATAGCTTCAAGAAATAAAATAACCACAAAGATGAAAACTTTCTATGGAAGTTTAAACAGAATAAACAATATAGGAAAAAACAAGCAGGCATACATATAACAAATCAAGACAAGTTAAACCCTTTAAACTTACCAACCGATCAATGAAATGTGAAGTAACTTACATTGCAATTGCATAGTCGTCTGGTTCGGAAGTAATGGAAATTGATACTGTCAATGTTGGTCTCATGCGGCAAGAAGAAGCAATGCAGGCAATGGTTATTCTATGACATGAAAAGACTATAACCTCTTCGAGAAGCTTACAGAGTTACAGTTGTTTATCAAGTGGAAAAGTGATTGGTCGTTGATTGATGTAGTGATGACGAGAGAGATTAACCTTGCGGAGTTTGAAAAGTGACAATGAAAAAGCCTCTACACACACCATCGTGTAAGCTAATGTGGTAGTTGAACTCTCCGGGATCACTAAGATCGAGTTCTCCGAGCAAAGGGAAGCAATCAACAATTAAGAACAGATCAATGCTATGGAGAGTTGCAAGGTGGGAACAAGTGAGAGAGGTCAAAGTTGTAATGTTTTGGCTGAAAGTGTTGGATATAATGACAATCAATTCCTATTGTTTGTCTCCTTAAATCTCCATGTTCAATTGGCTAAACGTTACACAAAAAATCAACGTTCAACCCATCACTTTTTATTGCCATTAATGTCCTTTATGTTGTTGAGAAATGTTGCAACGGAAAGGTTCGGCATTTCATTTTTAGTCTATGCCACTAGCATCTTTTATATACATGTAAAAGAGAACAATGGTACGGTGACAGAGTGTGGTGGAAATCCAGTTCATCATGCCTTCTATTAAGCTCTATTCATTTCTTTTGTTCATTTGTGACTTTGGGCATTGTTTGTGAAGCTCCGTCGTACACGGGTTCAGGCACATAGTTGTGTAAAATTTGGAGAGCAAAACCGGATATTGGATTGCTCCAGGGGTCCACCGAAAATTTTCTTTCAGGGCATGGTTTTGTCTACGACACAACATATCACTCCTCTATATTTCCTAACTATCTCAATTCTATTTTACTCTTAATATTTCCAACAATCTGAAAGCAAAATTTATTTATTTAATTACATTTGGAAATATTAATTTTGTGATTTTTTCTATATATCATGTTGATTCGAATTGCATGGAAAGGATCACCCGATACCCTCATCTAATGGATGGTAAAGAGCATTGTGGGTGATAATTCAAATAAATCGTTGTCTAATAATTTGAGGTAAAATGGTGACCTTCAAGTTCAAGTAAGCCTTAAACTCAAAGATGTTTATGCACATAGATGTTGAATCTAAAAGTATGATATTTTTTATGTTCATGGTTGCAAGAGATTATCCAAATATTTTTGATCGGTGAAAAAAAAAATGGAAATATATATATGAAAAGTTCTACCGAGGAAGTATTGATTATAGCTTAAGAATATTATGTGAAATTTTTATAGGGTAATATAGTGGTTCATAAACTGGAAGCTTTCATGGAAAAGTATACCTTGTTATGAAAATCTACAAACAAATTTTTGAGATTAGAGGAACAAATTTGATTACCTATTTTTTAGAAAAATTCTCTTACAAATTTCTGAATATTTAATTAATCTTGTCATGGAGCTATAAGCGAAAATAATTGGAAGTTTCTTCATTTCAGAATTTTAAGAAAAATAAAATAAATTGTGTGGGAATGAGTATAGATGTGACAGATTATATTGTCAATAAACATTTTGTGATATTTGGAGTGTGCTCTTATGCATGAACTAGTTTATGCATTTGATGTATTGTTGATGAGAAAGTTATACATTTGATGCATTGTTGATGAATTTATATATTCGAAAAACTTATGTTTAACTTTCTCTTGTATGTGTGGGTCGGTTATATATATAAAAGGTAGAAAAGTTATTCTCCTTACCTAAATTTTTTAAAATGTGGGGTTATGAGAATTTTCCTTAATTTGGTACATGGTGTTAATTAGTTTTGCTTCTACTCTTGTTATTTTCAATAGGGTTTAAATTATTGAAATTGTTGGACCAAAATGGAAGTAAAAGCATTAGAGAAAAATGACATAGATCGTATAATATTATTCTTTTAGTAAAAGTATAATATATTTATGAAATTAATCAATAAAAGTCTATGCTTAAGAAATTTTACGATCTATGAGGATGCAATGGATTAACAAATTCTATTTTATTGTTAAACAAAAGAAGGCAGTTGTAGAGAAGTGCATTTTAGGATAAATATGGTTTGAAATGGATGCATTAACCTTAAGATAATAATCTCATAGATAGTAAGTGGAATTTCAAAAGATAGTCACTCAATTTGAGTGTTAGATAATTGATTGTATTATGTATTTTGTGAATTGTATTATACATGACATTACATGTGGTATAATGAATAGATTGGGTATATAAACTCATGATTTCAATGTTGATTATTTGAATGGACAATCATGTTTTCTAAAATATCTAAAAAGTAATTTGGATATTACATTTTGAAGATTGTCTATCTTAGAAGGATTTTATATTGTAAATTGGATCTCCAATAAGGATGAGGTGAGTTCCATTGCAAAGAACTTATTTATTTCATGATGATGTGATATTTCTTGGAAACAAATAAAGCAAATATGTGTAGTCAGATTTACTAATGAAATCAAAATTCATAGCTCTTGAATTTGCAGGTCAAAAAGTATTAGTTGAAAGACTTGATGTGAAAAAGATACCTTTGTTGAGGAGATCCACACCTTATAAATATTTTGTGATCACAAGCAATAAGCTATGTGACTAATAATAGTGTCTATGAGAGACGACACAAATCCTTTTGTGAAAGAACTAAAAATAATGTTATCTTACTATATGAGAAGTGATATTAAAAAAAAAATTAAGAAACGATTACCCATGAAAGTTGTCCTGCATACGTCGAGGGGGATGAGTTTAAAGCCTCAAGTGGAGAAAAATATGGTGGATACCCAATTTGTGGTCAAACGAAGTCATATGAATACTCCTATATGCACTACATTTTTCATCCCTATGGCGTATGGTAGTGCTTAATGAGAGGTTGAGCTTTTAGCTCTTAAATGAGTTCATAGCCCTAATTTTTGGGTGGTCCTTATGAGATGGACTTGATGGACTCGCCACTTGTTAAATTAGAGGTTGAACATTTTTTTTATGTTCTTATTAATTCATACCCTTTTATGGTGGTGCTTTTGAGATGCACTTGATGAATTTACCTACTTTAGTGTGAAGGCTTTGACCAACTTCTATCAAAGAGTTGGGCAATCTTTCTAGAGCACTCATGAGCGACCCAAGGTGACAAAGATCTTAATTATGATGGAAATAATTATCGCGGAGCTATCACAATTTTATAGGTAAAAGTGTGTGTTGTGGGGGTCTCATCTAAAATCTATTAAATTCAAAAGTAATTTCACTTTATAGATTTAAGGTGTTGCCTCACTTCACTACGTGTTAATTCAATCCTCGTGACATTAACACTTAAGCATGAAAAAACATTTCCTGGTCCAAAAGTTCAATTTCTTTTCCTTAGCAAGATTCCAATTCTTTTTCCTCGATTGTCATTAGTGGGGGATTGTTGGATATAATGAAAATCAATTCCTATTGTTTGTCTCCTTAAATCTCCATGTTCAATTGGCTAAACGTTACACAAAAAACCAACGTTCAACCCATCACTTTTAATTGCCATTAATGTCCTTTATGATGTTGCAAAATGTTGCAACAAAAAGGTGAGGCATTTCATTCTTAGTCTGGGCCACTAGCATCATTTATATACATATAAAAGAGAACAATGGTACGGTGACAGAGTGCGGTGGAAATCAAATTCACCATGCCTTCTATTAAGATTTATTCCTTTCTATTGTTCATTTGTGACTTTGGGCATTGTTTGTGAACCTCCATCGTGTTTGGTCTCGAGTGCACGGGTTCTGACACGCAGTTTTGTAAACTTTGGGGAGAAAAACCGGATATTGGATTGCACCAGAGGTCCACCGGAAATTTGCTTTGGTTTTGTCCACGACACAACATATCTCTCCTCTATCTTTCCTAACTATCTCAATTATATTTTACTCTTAATATTTCCAACAGAAAGCTCGCAAACCATCTGCGGGAAAGGTCGCTTGGTTGGAGAAATTGAGCGATCCGAGGTTCAACGGGAAGTGAGAGATTTAAAAGAGAAGTGAGTCGAGGTCACCGTAGTACCATGTTAGGTCGATAGAGTTCAGGTTACAGAATCTCGAGAATAGACTACAGAGGAAAGGTGGTGTTTGGTCATATATAGTGAGCGAGAATTTGCGCCTGTTGGTGATAAAGAGGAACTGCTTCGACGAGAGAGAGAGAGAGAGAGAGAGAGAGAGAGAGAGAGAGAGAGAGAGAGACTTGAAAGAGCTACGGTTGTCGTCGTCGTCACCATTGTTGAAGAGAAATTTAAAGATGCATTCCCAACACTCGTTAGGTAAATAAAAATATGAAGTTATTGAAGCCATTGTTGGTTTATGTGGAAGAACTGAGAGAATTGGTGTTAGATTGGAATTTTTTTTCAATTCTAGTTAAATCCCACCTCTGGTTTAGGCTGATTTGTAGGATTAGATTAAGCTAAGTCAGTGTGATTAAATAAGATAAGACATGAAATAATTGATTTGGATTCTTTTTTTTTTTATAGAGATGTTTTGGATTCTCTTATTTTGCATGTTGTGCTCTAATCTCGGACAATCATTCAACTTTTTTTTATTAGTGTATTTATCCGGCCTTTCCCGGGTTAGACAACTATTTAAAGATGACCAAAATTTTGTAATAGATCATATATCGGTACAGGACGAATATCTTAATACATACACGCGAATAGAATTACAAAAAAAAAAACATATCCTCACTACCCACATGAATATATAACCCTTAGATTGAATGTAAGTCCCCCTTACCTCGATGTTTAGCATCAACGATGAATTCTACGATAGAACCTCTCACCATATATGCCTCCCTTGTCTCCTTTCTCCGAAACTCTGGTTTTTTTTTTTGCTCTATGAATTACTTTCTCTCTTTTATGTAACCCTATATATTCTTTAATGCACTTCTCTATTTATAATCACTATTCGGGTTTAGTTTTCTCACTTAATCTTTGACAGACTTATCATCTGCACCTCTAATTTGGTTACTATTCTTTTCCTAACTATACATCTTTGTTGTTTAAACTTTCATTTGCTTAAATCATTAAAACCTTAAACATATCACTATTTACGCATCCTTTTCTACCCAATTTAACAAATGCACTACTGTTTGCACCCTACATCATTATTCTTGCCAAAAATGTTATTTTCTTCCTAAATTTATTTTCCTTCACTCTTTAACCAACCAATTAACCTATTTATTTCTTCATTACCTATTCTCCGAATAAATATGAATAATTAAATTAATAATATCAAACAAACCAATACTAATAATAATACTACTATTTTCTAATATATTAATATTAAAAATTTGGGGTGTTACATATAGTCATCAATTCAATTGCCATTGTCGATGATAGGACATCTTTGGTGGATGATAAGTAATTACTTTTGTATATGTTTTTTGAGCTTGAGGCCCTGACCCTGGTGAGCATCCAAAGCTCACCTAAACATTTTGTAACCAATTTTTTTTAACAATAGATAATTCACTTTTTAAATGATAAATTGGTAGAGAAAATTTTAAAAAGTTATTGGATTAAAATTAAATTAGTTGTTTGTTTTTGTGCGTGTCTGTGAACCTTGAAAACACAATCACAAATCTTAGGCTCCATGTCTTGCCGGCAAAGCTAAAATTACCATCGGAGGTTGCAAAGTTGATGCCCTCTTTGACACTAATGATTTCTTTGAAGTCGATGATTTCATCAATTTTGATGTCTGGTGTGACAACAATCTGCTTCTTACCTGTTTTTTTCTTCTTCTTCAATATCCTTTTTATAGATTGATGATAATCCTAAATTTGGTTCAATTTATGTTGGCTATAGAAGTGTGTAGTGTTAAATATGATAGTAAACCGTCAATATGATGCTATATGAAAGGTTCAATAGATTTCTTCTCACGTAACTTAGAATCTTAAATGTTTTTCACCAAATCCCATAGTTGTTTGTTGTTGTTCATAATGATGGTGAATATTTGAGTATGAATACAAATTTGAGACAGTCATATTATAAAGGAAATGAAGAGTCAAAATATATCATGCCTTAAAACTACAACTACATATATAACTATATCAGAAACTAAGACATTTCATTTTATCTACTTCCGATGCTTATAATGAAAATTATATTTCATTTATTCACAAAATAAATAAATAAAATTCAAATCCAAATTTTAGAATTATAATAATATAATAAATAAATGAATATAAAGATATAATTCTTAAATATAAAGATAATATTTTAAAGTTGGAGGATTTTATTACTTTTTGCCTTTAGTGTCTCGAGAAAGTAAATTCTCTACACATTTGGATATAAGTATAATTTGGATATATTGTGAATATGCCTTTAGCCTACATGTGCATATATACTTTATCTATTTCCAAATTCAAATGAAATGAATTTTTTTTTCTTGTAATGAAAAATAGTTTATAAAACCTGCTAACACACATAATTTAGTCAAACAAATAATGTGTAGAGAATTTACTTTCCCAAGACACTAAAGACAAAAAGTAATAAAATCCTCCAACTTTAAAATATTATTTTTATATTTAGGAATTGAATCTTTATATTAATTTAGTTATAATATAATTATAATTCTAAAATTTGGATTCGAATTTTATTTATTTATTTTGCGAAATTAATTTAATTTAATTTTTATTATACGCATCGGGAATAGATAAAATTAAATGTCGTAGTTTCTGATATAATTATTTATATATGTAGTTATAGGTTCAAGGCATTATATATTTCAACTCTTCATCACCTCTGCAATTTCACTGTCTCAAATTTGTATTCATTCTTAAATATTCACCATCATCATGAACAACAACAAACAACTATGGGATTTGGTGAAAAGAATTTTAGATTCTGAGTTACGTGAGAAAAAATCTATTGAACCTTTCATTCTGCATCACATTGATGGTTTATCATATCTAGCACCACACTTTTATAGCCAACATAAATTGAACCAAATTCAGCATTATCATCAATTTATAAAAAGGCTATTGAAGAAAAAAAGGGTAAAAAGTAAATTGTTGTCACCCCTGGCGTCAATATTGATGAAATCGTAGATGTCAAAGAAAGCATCAGTGTCTAAGAGGGTATCAACTTTGCCTCCTCCGATGGTAATTTTGGCTTTGCCGGCAAACCATGGAGCCTAAACTTTGTGATTTGTGTTTTAATATTTCAACTTACACAACTATAATTTATTGATTTTATATTTTAAGTAGATATTGATGATTCATTTAATAAATTGTGGGTTATAATATGATTAATCTTTTTTCTTTTATTATTTATGAGATAAGTGAATTTTTAATGAATATCATAATTTGTTTCCAAAACTCGGTATCTAGTTCAAGGGCCGACTATTGGAGAGGTCAAATCTCAATGAATATTATACATATAACTCAAACAATAATAAGTTGTATATAACCAGGAAAATAAGCTACTAAGAATTAAAACAATTAAAATCTTCAATTATACAGACATAACCGAAAAGAAAAAAAAACAAGAGAGTAAATCAAAAATCATCCAAAATGCCAGGGATCAAATCCACAAATAATATAGTTTTATAAGGGTTAAGTTGAGTTTAAAAAAAGTTTAAATAAACAAATTAAATAATTTTATATTTGGTTTAATCAAAAATATTAAATATATTATGTGAAACTATTTCGAAATGACACTTAAAATATAAGAGAACGAATATTACCTGATCAGTTGAAAATAGCTACTAGGGTAGAGCATCAGACGGGTTCGGTCAGTTTCGGGTGAAAAATCTCATAGCCGAATGGAACCAAAGAGCACTATATCAAAACCATTCCTAACTGTTTATCGCATCAGATTGGTTGGGTTGCGGTTGTGTGGGTGGGCTGGTACGGTTACGAGTTTACAAAGATTAAAAGCAGCTAAATCTCAATCGTACTTCTCTTCTTCCTCAGATTCATCATAAACAAGATCTGCACACATGGGTATAAATTTTAAACATAAAATGTATAGAAACATATCTAAGAGGATGTGATTTAAACATATAGATCAAGCAAATAATTACCCACAACACAGATCTGCACATATGGATCAACCATAAGGATGAATAAAATCTATTGTATCTTTGAGTAGATCTATAGGGAAATCATTGACCATTAACATAATACAAATTGATCAGAAACTTAATCTCACATGAGAGAGGAAATGATGAAATGATTGGGTTTGAAGAGATAGAATGAGAACGGGAGAAGGGTGAACTTTGAAGGTAATAGGATAAAATGATGAAATGATTATATTTGAAGAGATAGAAGGAGAACATGAGAAGGTTGAACTTTGAAGCTAATAGGAGAGAGGCGCTTTGGCAGTGTGTTTTGAGGTGGGTGAGACTCTGAATGAGTGAGGATGAAAGTTATTTATACCTAGGTTAAATATAAAAGGTCAAGTTGGGCCCCCTTATATCACATGTGCAGTCGGGTATGAGTTGGCCCGTGGCCCGCATAAACCATTCGAACCCGCCCGAGACACAAATTGTAGATACGGTTTTATCGGGTTTGTTTTGGCTCGGTTCCTTTGATCAGCCCTACTCGCAACATGAAAAAAATTTATATAAGGCAAATACTACACCCAATATTTTGAAAAAAAATTGAAAAAAAAAATTGGGAAGAAAATAAATTGTTAAGATATTGTATCAACAATTTCTTTTACCTACCTCTATTTTCGAAATATCTATAGGAAAAGAGTTTTTTTTTTTTTTGAGAGGGGGTCTATAGGCAAAAGAGTTGAATGGCAAACAAAATAGATGGTAATATATAAATACTTTTTTACTTTATATTTATGATTAATTGTTTTTCTCATTTTGATATATAAGCCAAATTAATGCATTCAAAAGTGGATTATAAAAGAGAAAGACCTCATAAGTCATTGACAACCGGAATTTCCTTACAAGGTAAATACATAACCTACATCCTAAATTTTAAAATACGATTAATTGTTTTTTCTATTTTTGATATATAAGCCATATTAATACATTCAAAAATTAATTATAAAAGAGAAAGATATTAGCTGGTCATAAGTCATTGACAATCGGAATTTTTTTATATACATAACCTACATCTTAAATTTTAAAAATAGAAAATGACCGAAATGGGGAGAAAACTGAATTATTTGAATATAGAATGATAATAAATTTACTTTAGATAGATATATATTTAAATTATAAATAGATAAAAGATTTGAATGGTAAACAACATAGCTGGTAATACATTTTGGATCTTATTTTAATGTTTTTTTTTCTTTCTATTTTTGATAAGATAAAAAATGCACTGAAAACTATTATAGAGAACTCAATAAGTGATTTTAATAGGTATATACATATAACCTTCTATTAAAAAAAGAAGGAAAAAAAAAAACATAGACATACAAGCTTATATCCGAACAAGTTCAATGGCTCCATATAAATAGAGAGGTTAATGCTTTGAACAAGGTTAGAGTCAAATGACATAATAACTTTAAACAATTTGTCAGAAGGCATTCATGTAATTTGGTACAATTTTGGCTGCTAATTCGAAATCTTAGTTATCAAGGCCGTTATGTGTTCCATTGTTGTTACCATCAACAAATCAAATATCAATAAAGTGTGAACGTAATTTGACTCTTATTGTTTGGTGATGATAAATTGGCATGAGAATTTGCAATCCCAACCTTTCAAGCTGATATTTTTTGTTTAAAAAAGTAAAAGCTAAAGCTTAGTTTAAACTAGGGACACTATCTAAGAAACATATACTTCAAAAATATAAATTGGTCGGGGTTCGAGGCGCCGACAAATTCTGCAGATTTTCATGCCATCATCAAGCACGTAATGGTATAGTAGGGGAAGCATCTGGGGGTAGTGCCTCAGTTCCAACTCAAGATCTTGATAATAAACAAATAATTGTTAAGCTTGTTGTATTTGAGAATGGATGAACTAACAAATTTATAGATAATGGCGTGTGGCTAAGGGTTCTACTCAGTTTGAGGGGATTGATTACAACGAGATTTTTCGTAGGGGTTAACACATTGTTCCATAGGTTATGTGCATAGATGTTAGTTGATAAATGTATGACAATTATCAATACAATTTTACGTTAAAACACATAGATGTGAAGAGCGTGTTCCAACATTTAATCTTTATATAAGAATCATAAAAATGTAAAGTCAAAATAGTTTATGTGCATATCCAATGATATTTTTGTAAGTTTATGTACATATCCTCCTTTTTTGTTGTTTCTCTTGCTTTTTAATAATCTATTTATGGTGGTAGTAGCTTCTTGCTACTTTTGGCTTAAAAATAATTAAAAAATAAATAAATAAACTTGCTTATATCAAAAGTTGAATTTATTTACGAGATAAATTTGTTTAAGCTCTTCGAAATGCCTCATATGCATTTGTATATGTTTTGAATGAAATGATAATGAATTAATGTTTCTTGCATAACCATGCACATTCTTGCCTGTAGCGTAAGTTTTTTTCTCAGATATATACATGAAGAATTATTGGTATATCTTTTTTCTTGCATATTTTAGGTAAAAGAAGAAATTAAAGAGAGCATATACAAAGTGAACAGAAGCATAAACAACAATTTAATCATTAGTGGGAACACGAAAAATCAAATCAATCTGATTGATCCTTAAGGATATGAAATCTTTGTTGGCAATAGACCCTGCACCGTCAATAGCGAAGATAAAAGCTGTTGAGAGAATACATAATGAGGAAAGAACGTTATTATGTTTTTCTCTTCATTTCAATAAGAAGTTTCAAAGAGAAAATTCCAACAATTTTAAGAAGGAAGAGGAGTAGCAATTCCAACAATAAGAGTTTTACGCAAACACTCCTTAGCATTTCCGTTAT
>Ga0228710_1010139_pt1 | contig 12732 bp, 7 predicted proteins | sample MedpolnodulmetaG_FD_177995 | JGI IMG/M metagenome (GOLD analysis project Ga0228710, IMG submission 177995) | Root nodule microbial communities from Medicago polymorpha collected in Santa Monica, California, United States - pink nodules | ecosystem: Host-associated > Plants > Roots > Nodule...
AATCACTATATGGCTTGAAACAAGCTCCTAGAGCTTGGTATGATAGACTAAGTAATTTCCTGATTAAAAATGATTTTAAAAGAGGTCAGGTTGACACAACACTCTTCAGAAGGACTCTTGAGAAAGACTTTCTTGTTGTGCAAATATATGTTGATGATATAATATTTGGTTCTACTAATGCATCTCTTTGCAAGGAATTATCTAAGTTAATGCAGGATGAATTTGAAATGAGCATGATGAGAGAATTAAAGTTCTTCCTTGGAATTCAAGTCAATCAATTCAAAGCTGGAGTGTATGTTCATCAAACAAACTATATAAAGGAGCTTCTGAAGAAGTTCAAGCTTGAAGATTATAAAGTGATGAACACTCCAATGCATCCAACCTGCATCTTAAGCAAAGAAGATACTGGAACAAAGGTAGACTAGAAGCTATACAGAGGTATGATTGGTTCTCTGTTATACCTCACTGCATCTAGGCCAGACATTTAATTCAGTGTATGTTTGTGTGCAAGATTCCAATCAGATCCTAGAGAATCTCATTTAACTGCTGTTAAGAGAATCTTCAGGTATCTGAAAGGAACAACAAATCTTGGACTCCTCTATAGGAAATCTTTAGATTATAAGTTGGTTGGATTCTGTGATGCTGATTTTGCTGGTAATAGAATTGAAAGAAAATCAACCAGTGGAAATTGTCAATTCCTTGGTGAGAATCTGATATCCTAGGCTAGCAAAAGACAAGCAACTATTGTTATGTCTACAGCAGAAGCAAAATACATTTCAGCTGCAAGTTGTTGTACACAACTACTTTGGATGAAACATCAGTTGGAAGACTATCAGATAAATGCTAACAGTATTCCCATTTATTGTGATAATACTGCTGTTATTTGTTTGTCAAAGAATCCAATTTTACATTCAAGAGCCGAGCATATTGAAATCAAACACCATTTTATCAGAGATTATGTTCAAAAAGAAATTTTAGATATACAATTCATTGATACTGAACATCAATGAGCTGATATATTTACTAAGCCTTTAACTGTGGAAAGATTTAATTTTATAAAGAAAAACTTGAACATGCACTTTGTGTCTGATTAAATCTGCTTGCTCCTGAATTGGAATTTAGGTCCTGAAGTCGTTCAGAAGCTATAGTCCATCAGAAGCTCTTTACTGAGGTTCTGAGGAAAATGTGCTTCTGAAGATGACGTCAGCATCTGAAATCCAGAAGCTGAACTTTGTGCTCCTGAACAGCAGAGTTAGTGGAAACGTTGGAAGTTACTTTTTGTAACACGTGTCCCACTAACTTGGCAGTTACTCTTAGAATCTTCTGACGTGGCTTAATTGCATTGGTGTATAACGTAAGAGGGCAATGATGAATTAAGCTTTGAATGTACTATCTCGCGCACCCTAGGTCATTAATGCTTTGTTTGTTTGTCCCCTTTGTCTGAATTGCAAACGTTTTACTCAAATCACTTAGACAAAACACACACAGCTCACAATCACTACCTACACTTTCTATTTTCTGTGTGTATCTTTGCAATTTTCATTTCTTTCAAACAAAAACCTAAGAACCCTAAAACCTTAAATCTTCATCAATGGCATCATCAAACTCCATGCAAGAAACTGTTCCATCAAATCAAGAAGCCTCAACTTACGAAATCAGGGGGAGAACCATGTCCCTTGAAGAATGCGAACTCAACGTGCAGGTTGAAAACCCGGTAGACTTCATCTCTCTAGCTTTTCATGGATGCGAGCTAAGAGACATCTATCAAGCACACGACTTGAAAGACTACTTCAGAATGCTCAGTGGGCCAACTTATTTGAGTCTGGTCAGACACTTCTGGGTAAGAGCTCATGTGTATAACAGAAAAGATGCACAGTTGGAGTTGGATGAGAAGATACTCCTTGATCCTAGTCTACAGGGCAAGACTAGAGAAGAAATAGGATTGGAACCCTTTAGAGGCACAGAAATCAGATCAAGCATCATGGGGATTCCTATCTCTATCTCAGAAGCTTCTATTACTTGGGTGATTAGGAGAGCTTCTGAAGGAAAATTTGTGAGCGGCTTGGATAACAAGACAAGTCCTTGGAACGACATTGTCAATAAAACCATGTTCAACATCACCAAGAAAGGAAAATACAATGAGTTGAGCATGAAGATCAAGATGCTGCTGAAGATTCATAATGAAAATCTCCTACCAAAAGGTGGTGGTGGAGATCAACCCTCTTTGGATCATAGAGTGTTCTTACACTTCTTTCTGACCAAGAAGAAAGCAAATGTGCCTAGGTACATCTTCAGGCACATGATCAAGACTCTAAAAGAAAGCCAAAACAATAAGAGGACCTGCATTCCTTATGGTAGGCTGATTTCAGAAATTCTTCATCAAGGAGGAATTCTGAATGCACTCAAAGAGGTTAACTACTTTACTGATGCTCAGCTTGGCACAGTAACAGGGAAGATCATTAATGACAGCACCCTTAAGCACATGAAGTTGATTAAGAAGGAGGATCACAAGGTGCTGAGTACAGACTTGAAGGAATCTACAGTCTTATCCAATATTATGGATGACTTTCTTCCCATCTGCAAGCAAGATGCCATAGAAGTTCAAGTCATGTATATGGCTGATCACTTTGAGAGGACTGGTCAAACCATCAAGATCAGTGACATCCCTGAAGAGATGTATGAAGGTGCCCTGCCTATTGCCAAAAGCAGGAAGTCTAAGAAGAGAGCAATGACAGAAGCAGAGTATGTTGAAGATGATTCTGAACAAGCTGCAAAGAAAGCCAAGAAGTCAAAGGCTATTGCTTCTCAAGAAAATCCAAATGCTTCTGATGTGCTCACCATTCAGCAAGAAGCACAAGAGCTAGATGCTTCTGAGGTTCTGGACAAGAGAACCAGAAGCAAGAAGCAAGTGGATACTGCTCAGCCATCCAAGAAGAGGAAAATGGCTATTAAGAAACTGAGGCAAGCAAGCCTGGCTGCTGAGGTTGAACAAGAAGAAGCTTCTACTTCTTTGGTCACAAGGGAAGTCTTGAAGAAGAAAGCACTTGAACTAGCTGCTCAAATCTCAGTACCTGCAGATGTGCTACTGAAGAAAACAACTAGTGAAGATGCTCAAGCTGCTATTGCACTCTCTGAAGACCTGGAACAACTTGTGGCATCTGATGAGCTACTGAAGGATGCTGAGAAGAAAGTTGATGGATCAGAAGCTGCAACTTCAGAAGCTGCTGCTTCAAGAGGTATTCCTGATGTCTCAAACTCTGCTAGTATAATTGAGATTGAATCTGGTACATCTACCCCAACATATACCTCAGACTCATCTGACTTAGATGATGTCACTCTTAGCCTCCTTTACAGAAACATCTCAACATCCTCCAACCCCACACAAAAGGCTAACATTGAACCATTTGAGCCAAAGTACCCAATTGTTCTTAAAAGCATAGGGGAAATGTCTCAAAAGAGAATAGACATTTGCAACAAACTACCAATTGACCATCCCCTACAACCTCCTATGGTTGAACCCCTCAATATTGCACCTGTTGATGCAGAAGGTTCTGATGAACCAGCTGGATCAGCCTCTGCAACTATTGCCACATCATCCCAAACCAAAACTCAAACTGAAACATGTGAACCCTCAAACTCCCAACCAAAATCACCCATAAAACAACCTGAACCAAATGTATTAGATCAACTGGTCAGTCACTATTCTGGTGAACTACCTGAAGTTGAATCTGAACTTCAGAAAGCCTCTGAAGTAGCTTCTGATGAAGTTGCTTGATAAAGCCCCCAACAACAACAAACTGAACCACAAATTGCCTTAACCAAAATCCAAATCATCCCTGAAAATATTGAGTCTACTTCATGTACTGAAGAGGTCAGTGAACCAGAAGCTACTTAAATGGAGATTGATGTCACAAACTCTTTCTCCACTTCTGCTTCTGATGACATGACAGAGACCAATATCCCAACAACAATTCCAACACAACCTACAAATAACCCACCTTCATCATCTCACCTAGCCATTCAACCCATCATTTCTGCTAAACCAGATAAAATTCCATTCCCACCAACCATGTATCTGGATTCATCTTTGTTAGCAGATGTTTGTAATAACATCTTTCAGGAGCTCACTAGGCTAACTCAAACAAGACATGATCTTATTCATGAACAAAGCTATGAGCAGTCCTGGAAGAGACTGAAGGAACGAACTGAAAATGTCTTGAATGCTCTTCAAAGAACATGCATGGATGATCAAGACAATGCTCAGCAGAAGCTCAAAGATTGGCTGAAGGGAGTTACCAACAATCTTGAAGAAGTTAGAGTCCTGAAGACTTGGGTGAAGCATCCTCTCTACTTAAGGCAAAGGAATGAAACTGATTTCATTCCAGTTGGAATTCATCCAAGGGAACTCAATGTGAACTGGTTGACTAGGATGAATGTCAAACAAGCATCACCAGGACTAGTTGTGCTGCAAAGAAATGTTGAACTAGAGAAAGAGAACAGGCAGCTGAAGAAAAAACTTCTTGAGAAAAAGCTACTTCTGATAGAGTACAAGGAATCTACATAAGCTAAGCTTGAAGAAGCTAGAGTCAGAGAAGAGAAGTTGATCCAAAGCAATGAAGACTTCAAAAGAGAAATGAAGCAGCAATCTGAAGAGACCAACAAGATGATGAAACAAATGATGGAAATGTTTCGATACTAAGCCCAGCCTTAGTTGCACACCTTAGCTTGTTTTCTTTTTATCTGTTGTCTCTTTGTTTCTGAACTTATTTTATTGTTTCTGAACTTATCTTACTGCTTCTGATCAATACTATTGTTTCTAACCATTTGCTTATGAACTTTACGTGTTTAATGTTCTTTAATCTCACCTTATTTTTTTTCTCATTTGTGGTAAAAGTTTAATGAATGATATGATATTTTGTTATTTAAGTACCTTACTGTATTCATGACTATTTTGATATCTAAAGAAGAAGAAAATAATAAATGGAATTTGGGGTTTGTTTTTGATGGAAAAAAGAAGAAGAAGAAGAAGAAGGGTATTTTGGTAATAATGATTAATTAATATTTTGGAGAGAACCATTAGACATAAATTCTGAAGTTTTTTTTTTAATAATAATAATAATGGCGTGGCAGTGCCACGTAACGAAGTCTCAGTGCCATCCCATTTGGGTTGGCCTATTGGTATAGGCTTGGGATTTGGGAGTGTGCTCCTCCTCAATGTCTCAGGTTCGATTCTCTCTGATGCCAATTTGAGTGGTTAATTTAGCTTCTTTAAAAAAAAAATGACGTCTCAGTGCCACGTAATGATATGTCAGTGCCACGTCAACACCGTTAGTGGTCATTTAACAGTAGGGACTAAAAGCTGTAACGGAAAATTTTGTAAGGACTAAAAGGTATGATTTATTTTTATAAGGACTAAAAATAAAACTGCAGATATTTATAAGGACTAAAAACTTAATTAACCCTAATATATATTGGTATTATGCATTTATTAGTTACATGAACTTGTCTTTCAACAACTTAGAAGACAAAGTTCCACTAAGCACTCAACTACAATCTTTTGATCCCTCTTCATATGTCGGGAACAGAGGACTTTGTGGACCACCACTCATAAATCTGCCCTAGTGATGTGATTTCTCCAAGTAGAAGCCATGAAAAACATATCACTAGCTAGTGAAGATGAAGATAAGCTCATAACCTTTGGGTTTTATGTTAGCTTGCTACTTGGTTTCATAATTGGATTTTGGGTTGTTTGTGGAACTCTAGTGATAAAAACATCGTGGAGACATGCATATTTAAAATTCTTCAACAACACAAATGATTGGATCCATGTCACACTAGCAGTTTTTGTAAATAGGTTGAAGAAGAGATTCCAAGTTGAAGAATAACCGGTAAATTTCTTATGATATATATATATATATACCCTCTAATGTATATTTTTCGTATATTTAGAGCATATATGTTTTTGATTTAACTTTTTTTTTATGTTTATTTATAATCTGCACACACACAAAATTAGTTGGCATGATTTTTTTATAATCAATATTGGACTCTAACCTGTGCAATGCACGGGTTTTGTATATAAATATCATATTGATTGTAGATTCAATACTATCCTATGAAACGACTGCAAAAAGCAACAAAAAAATACAAAAATTACACTAATTTAAGTTATTAACTTTATTTTCTTACCAAATAATATTACCATGTTGGGTTTTTGAATTTCTTTTTTCTCAATCTTCATATTCAATTACATTCATGTTAAAAGAACAACTAAAATAAACAAATTGAAAATAATAAACATGTTTGAAAAGTCAAAGGGAAAAGGCAAAGTAATGTTATAATCTAGTGTAACAATTTTTGCAAATAAAAAGTCAAAATAAATAATTTCAAATAATATAATATATGAGAAACAAAGAGGCTGACAAAATTACACTAAAAAGGGAAGTTTCTAATGACAAAATTATCATCGGAGTCAGTCAAATTATCAAAAATTTTAAAAATGCAACTTTAATATCGTAACACGTAGTAAGCATACACCAAGAAACTGATCTTAACTGTAAGGGCCGTTCAATATATAAAAATGAAAAGGAAAATGAACTTTTACGTGGTAACTGACAGAAAATAATAACAACAACAACAAAAATAGTAGTAGTAATAATAATAATAATTATAATAATAATAATAACAAATACTTCCATCAATAAAGGAACCATTAAAAATGAAAAGAAATTGCTATCAGAAAAAAAATGTTTTAGTACGGTATATCAATTTTGGAAGCAACAATATTTTAATTAAAAAGGAAATCGCTTAGTGGTGAGACTTGTAAAGTGTAACTGAATGGTACTCGGTTCGAATCCTTAGATACCTTTTTTTCATAAAAATTATTCAGACCTGCCAAAAAGGGCGGGATAAGGTTTAGGTCAGACTGTCTAACATTTGTATAAATTAAGATATATATTAAGATTTGCAGGTAAGGCATGATTCTTTGGAGTACACAACCTTTTTTCTCTCTCTTCAGCCATCTTCTTGAATTTTGTACTTGGGTATATTTTGGATTCCTATATGTCATCTTTTTTAGTGTCCTATATTTTTAATTCTCATCACTAAACTACTTTTTTGTCATCTTGTGTATTGTTGTTTAAATCCTCATGTACAAGTAAAGGAAATATGAATCTGAATGTTTCGTTTTGTTTTTTCTATTAATTTTAGTTTTGTTTCATTAAGACAATTAGAAACCTAGCCCAATTAGAAGGTGGTACATAAGCAAAACTCTTATGAGAAGTTAGGTTAAGCCTTTCATTATTTCATTTCACAAAAACATAAGAGGTAGAGAGAGAAAGTGTATCAAGAGGATAGAAGAGGAAGTTAGAGAGAGAGCTTGGGGTAAGGGGGATGGTTTCCTTTTCATAGTTAAGTTATAATCTCCTATCTTAAATTATGGGTTTAAGTGCTTTTATGTTAATTGTGACTTTTGTGAATTTTGAATGATGAAATTCGTGCTCCTAAATCTAGTGATTTTGTGGGTATGATGAATTTCATGAAATTGTTGTGTTATGTGCTTAAACTTCATAGTTGTTGTTGTTGTTAAGTGATTTTGATAATTTTTGCTTATTTGAGTGTAAATCATGAATTGATGAGTGATTAATGTTGAAACATGTTTAAATCACTTCATAAATGTTTACTTATGTTTGTATGTTGATGGGGTTTAAATTGGTGTGATTGTTGTGAAGTTTGAATGAAATATGAGAAAATTATGGGTTTTGGTGAAAAATGAACTAGGTGATGAATTTGAGGTGAATTGAGGTTTTGATCCCATGTTTGTTATTGTTTTGATTGCCTTTTGATGTATGTTAACTAGCTACTAGACAAGTTTTGGGGACGAAATTTAGTTATAGATGATCAAAAACAAGATTTTGGGGTGAAAATTGGAGGGTTCACGATAGGAAACCCAAGAACAAGGCTTCCTATTCTGGTGCAGCTCACCTGGCGAGCTCGTGTCGATCTCAGGGCGAGTTGCCTAGTTCAATACCCATGTTCTTGGTTGTTCTGGGTACTCGGGGTCGATCCAGACTGTTACAAACGGATTCTTTTGATGTATTTGACTGTATTATTGCTTTCTAAACCTTTGGAAACATCAAATGAATTAGATTGAACTTGGTTTTGTGAATCGAATCAAACTTTTTGAAAAAATGTTCAAGAACGCATAATTTTCCGAAACTCATTTTTCTTAAAGGAAAAGGGTAGGGTTAGGGTTGTTTACTATAACCTTGATTTATAAAATGTTTTGGATGGTATTCATGAGCTTTAACAAGGTTTTGCTTTGAAAATTGGAATTCTTTGAAAAAATGATAAAACGATACGAACTTAGTGAATTTCGGAATTACTCGGAATTAACCTATGATGCTTATATGCATATGTTGCTGTGATCATATGTGAGTAGTGTATATGCTTGGTTGAGGTGTTTGAACGTTTACTTTGTTTTGTCGACTTATTTACAAAATGTAGAAAGTGGCGAAAATAGATGAACTTTGTTAAAATGTGGATTCATGACCGGATAACTTGCAATTGGCTTCATGCTTAAGATGATATGATAGAATAAGGATGAGTCAATGTGAGTTGGGTGTTTAATATGATGAATGTCATGATGTGGATAGTTGTCTGTCTTTTATGTGAGATGTGAATTTGGAATTTTGTCGTTTCTTTGAAGTGATTGTTATTAATGACGTCTTTTATGTGAGATGTGAATTTAGAATTTTGTCGTTTCTTTGAAGTGATTGTTATTAATGATGATTATGATAATGATTTTGATGATGGTGATTTAATTGTGCTTGCATGTATGAAAAATGTCAGTGTTTATGTTAGTGTTTATGTCGGTGAAGTGTTGTTTGAACGTAAACATTATTGAGTTATATGTTCATGCATACATAAGTATGATATTTATATCCAAGGTGATTAGGATACTATGTATCCAACGACGGTGATTAGAATATTTTGTATTCAACGAAGGTGATTATGATACAGTTGTATTTTGAGGTGACGACCTTGACCATGACCAGTACCTCATGCATATAGAGTCATGACTTGGCGCATTGCATAACTTTACAAATGTCATACTTGCTTATGTGCTTGGTGAATATTGGCATTGGTGAAACATTAGAGAATTGTATACTTGGTGAAATTTTGGTGAACATGTGAAGATGTGAAAATGTACTTGTGTATTACTATACTTGTATGCTTGATGATTATTAAAGTATTTGAGTTACTTAATCATTTGAATTTAATTATGTCATTCATTTTCATTTGATTATACTTTAATTGTTAAATGTGAACTAACCCCTAGTGGTCGTTTTGTTAACCGCCTACCTTATTCATTTGGATGGGTAGACAGCATGCAGGAGTAGTTTATCTTTGCTTGGTGAGTTGTTGGTGGCTAACTTTGGAGATACCTCGTCTTTTACCTTCAGAGTCTTGGTGTGTCGGCTCTGATTAGGGGTGTCTGTCTGTTACTTACATTTGATGACTTGTTAAGATTTTTATCACTCAGTGTGTTGAGATGAAATTTTATATTTGGTGATGTAGTATGATTAAGAGGCATGACTATTTTAAGATTTGATGTAGTTATTGTTGAGATTTAATGATATTATATTCCGCTGCGATGTTTTGTGAAAATTAATTATGAATGTTTTGAACTTATAGAAGAAGTAGCATCTAAATCCTTTGTATGATTTGCGTAATTTCCCACTTTAAGGGTTTAGGGTGTTACACTATGAGTGTCCTAAGATTCATAGATGGGCTGACCTAATGGAACCTTGGCCTTCATTGCCTTGGAAAAAACTGGAACGCCAATTATGTTTTCAATTACCTTAGATATATTAAGACCCCACACGTAAGGATCACCGTGTGATCAGCAGGTGCAACCAGACTTAGGAGGGATATACCTAGTTAACCGAGATTTATAGACCCCACACGTAAGAATCGTTGTGTGATCAACAGGTGCAACTTCACACCTTCTAGGTTAGTCACGTCCCAACGGCCACATCACTTGTATAGTCTACCTAAGATAAATAAACGCGACATTATTGTTATTTAATACCAAACAATATAAACAGGAGGGATTTGAAGAATCCTAACCGCTGCTTACTTTTCTGCAATCAAAACAGGTAAACTTTCTCTGTTGCAAACAGATAAAAATTGCAACTGTCTAACTCTTATCTTTTATTATATCGTCAACTTACAAAAATAAGTAACACAAATTGTTTGGACGAAACGACAATCCCTATGGATATGATAATCTACTTATCACTTTATTACTTGGCAAACGTTTTGGTACACTTGCCTTATCCGACCATCGGTATGGACAGTTAATTTATGAGAATTGGTAATAACTTAGGATAATTAATAGAATGGTGGTGAATGAGTAATATTAGGGTTTTAATGAAGTAAATTTGTAGTAACATTTTAATGAGATGAGAAAGTTATTAGGCCCATTAAGATGAGGGAAACCTAACCCATTTAGTGATACTATATATGTATAACTGTAGCAAAAAATTAGGGTTTAGCATTCATTTCACAAACTTCACAAAAGGTGGCTAGTGAGAGAATAGAGTGTTTGTTTGCAGAATCGATGTCGAGCTCCAAAACTCCAACGTTTTCTTGGAAGGTACTGTTACTAACTATTAATTTCAACAATCGATTCCGTTTTTTTTGGGTTTTGTCATCCCTTAATTTTCAACTATTTTTCCTGATCCATTCTTGTTAACTCTTCTGGGATGATGTTCTTTTTTAGTTTTTGGGTTTATAGTTCCTTGTTAATTGAATCGGAGGGATTGAGATTCTCTAATTATAGGTGATTTTGTATTTAATTCCGAACCCTAGGGGCATAAGATTTTTTTTTTGTGTGCGGATTTGTCTTTTACCTGTTTCTTGTGAGAAACTAGAAAACAATATGAGTTAATTTTTATAATCAATGTTGATTCAATGCTGAATTGATGAAAGGTTATAGAATCAATGTTGAATTGAATGAAAGCTTATAGAGTCAATGTTGAATTGAATGAAATTTTTATATTTGTTGTGGAATTTTTTCTGTTCAAACCCTTTGATTTGTCTAGATTTCAAAATTGTACGAGTAGGAAATGGTTTTTTTGCACGTCCTGATTATCCGGATATCGGGAAAAATCATAGGGTTTTGAAAAGAGCGGGAGTTGGAAGAGGAACTACCATGATTAAGTCCTGCACGGATAATTTAGTGTGTGACCTGACTGGATAGACTGTGATACCATATTAAATTTTTATATTGAGTCTAACTCATCCTAAAACCGGCTTATAAGGTGTCATCATTCTTAATAAACCTTTTTTCAAAGCTTATCACTTTTAACACGGGACTTGGTTTTTTTTATCAATAGTATGGATTATTAAGTCTTTATTGGGTTTAATCTAAGAACTGAACTTCTGTTGCTTTATAAACTGATGGTAAGTTATTATGACAGAGACCGGTGATGACCCAGGGTTCAGTTGATATATATGCGATAAATTGCATACTTTGCATGAAATTTAGAGTGCTTGATACACAGGAGGAGTTTGAGGAGATTCGTCAAGAGCCTTTTGATTGTAGCAAAAAGGCTAATTGTAGCTGTGATGATCCTGCTGATATCGAATATGATTCTTCTCGGATATGGGCCATTTACAAGCCAAACATTCCAAAGACTCCACAAGGTTTCAAGAGATCCTTGGTGCTAAGAAAGGATTACTCTAAATTTGACTCTTACTACATCACCCCTACAGGTAAAAGACTAAGATCCCGCAATGAGATGGCATCATATCTTAAAGATCATCCACAACACAGTGGTGTATCTATTTTGGATTTTGAATTTTCAACCCCAAAGATTATGCAAGACACCGTCCCAGAATTTATTGAGCAACAGAAGAATTCTGCGAACAAAAAAGCTAAGATAGCTAAAGATGAAGTTTGAGATATGTCATCACAAGGTTTCTGCACGCTGTTGTTGTGATATATTGTTTCTAGATGTTGTGTTAGGGAGCACTAATTCAGTGGTATTGAAACAAATTTAACTTTAGTTCTGGTGGTCCATTGTAATTGAAACATAAACAGATATTTGCAGGCTCTTTATGTTGTAACCTAAATACATGTTGTACTCTATCTTTATTAAAAAAAAAAAAAGTTGTATCTTTTATAAAAAAATAAAATAAATATTGTCGCGCCATTTTTCGGAGATCAAGGCTATTTGATTAGCGTTTGACTCACTATTTTATTTCACGACTGAACATTTAATTTTAAGAGAAAGAGGAAAAAAAAGTTCGAAACACCCCTTTGAAAAGATTTTGGGTTCGGGGGTTAGTTACATAAAGGGAAGGTGTTAGCACCCTTTATGTCCGTAGTATTCTACGGGAACCACTTGGTTTTATTTAACGTTTTGTGCTATAACTTGCTTGCTTTTAAAAAATGGTGTTTAAAGTGGTAAATGAAAAAGAGACCTACTTATCTACATTTTTTATTGATTTGGAAGGACTAGGTCCCTTGCCTACGTACCCGTGAGGGATCAAAACCTCGTAGTTTGGGGTAAAAATTGATGTTTGATTTGTTTTGTGTTTTTTATTAGTTTTGAAAAATGTTTTAAAATGAAAAGCCAAGTGGCAAAATAAGTTTGTTTTGTGTTTTTTATGTTAAAAGAAATTAACTTAAGATATGATTAAGATTGATTGCAATTTGATTTA
>Ga0228710_1010145_pt1 | contig 12728 bp, 13 predicted proteins | sample MedpolnodulmetaG_FD_177995 | JGI IMG/M metagenome (GOLD analysis project Ga0228710, IMG submission 177995) | Root nodule microbial communities from Medicago polymorpha collected in Santa Monica, California, United States - pink nodules | ecosystem: Host-associated > Plants > Roots > Nodule...
CTCAAATTACAATTGCTTAATACTACAACTAGTATGAGACTTCAAATTACTCAAGCACACAAGCAAGAGATTTCCTATGCTCAAGCACACAAGCAAGAGACTTCCAATGCTCAAGCACAACTGCAAGAGACTTCTAATGCTCAAGCACACAAGCAAGAGACTTACAATCAAACAGATTTACACAGAAAATTGTTTGAGTTTGAACACTTGATATACAATCAGTGGTGTTCACAATACAAATCAATTACAGACTCTTAAGACTCTTGAGACTATAGAATTTCTAAAAAGAATGGACTTTGCTAGGAAATTCTAAGTGACTTTGAAAAGCAAACAATAACAGAGTATGAACTTTGAATTGTTGTGAGAGTCTAGCTTTTGTATGCATGTGTATTGCTTAAGTCTGTTGTATTAATTTTTTTTTCAACTAGCAGGTCTTCACTCCCTTATATAGTGGTGTGAAAGATACGTTGGAGAATTGCCAGCACACAAAAAGAGTCGTTTGAAGCTTGTTGATAATCACCAATGATCTTTTGCCTGATATGGTTATTGTCCTATGAAGGATCAATTTCAAATGCATTCCTTGTATGAAGGAACATTTCTGCAAGCAGAGCTGTTATCCTTGTCTTGTTGCTGAGACACGAACAGAGTAGTGGAGGTAGTGGTTGTACAGTTCGTACAATTGTCGTTTGTCAACGCTCTTGATAGAACAAGCATCCAATGCTTTCAAATTCCTTTCCAAGGGCCGTTGTTATACTCCTTTAGTCTTTTGCAATGCTTAGACGTGATCAAATCATATTTCCAGCTCTTTGAATCTTTAAGATTTTTCATCTTCTGATGAACTTCAGCTTCTGGTGATCTTGCTTCTGATGATGTGCTTCTGATGAACTTGCTTCTGATGACGTCATCACTTCAGGAGCACTTTGTACTTCAGGAGCACTTTTCTTCAGATGCTTCAAGCTTCCTATTTGTTGATTCTTTTGTTCTCTTTTGTTCTTCCAGAACCTTATAAAGATATAAACTTTTGTCTATGGTCCTGTACACTTAAACAAATATTAGCATATCCAATTGACAATTACCTTGTTATCATCAAAACTCTAAGGGTAACATATGTTAAACATTTTTTGGTCTAACAATCTCCCCCATTCTAAGGGTAAAGTTTGTTAAACGTATTTTGTTCCAACAATCTCCCCCTCTTTGATGATGACAAACACTAGTATTAAAAAAAATGTTCAATTGTTGTTAATCTAATTAACACGTTGACTATATGGGTTTGAGGTTTGTAAGCTCCCCCTGAGTCCAATAGTACTTTAAGGTGAGGTTTGTAAGCTCCTCCTGAGTTCTATTCATGTTAATTAAATTTATCAATAAGGCGCAATATTCACTAAGAATAATCTCACATAAAGAGTTAAGAGATAAGAAGAAGGTCCTATTAATTTAAGTTGTTTAGAACTTAATTAGTGGGGCTCAGCACTTATAAATACTATACTCTATTCTACTCCCCCTTTTGTCATCAACAAAAAGTGTATATATATATATATATATATATATATATATATATATATATATATATATAAAATGACAAAAAAGAAAGAGATGAGAAAAAAAATAAACTTAGCAAAATAAACATAACTAAGTTTAGAAGCAGTTAATCAGATGCAATAAGAATGATCAGAAGCAGTAATGATAAGTTCAGAAGCAATAAAACAAGTTCAGAAGCATAGAGACAACAAAAAAGAAAACAAGCTAAGGTGTGCAACTAAGGCTGGGCTTGTTTCTGAAACATTTCCATCATTTGTTTCATCATCCTGTTGGTCTCTTCAGACTGTTGCTTCATAATCCTATTTGTCTCTTCAGACTGTTTCTTCATCTCTCTTTTGAAGTCCTCATTGCTCTGAATCAGCTTCTCTTCTCTGACTCTAGCTTCTTCAAGCTTAGCTTCTGTAGATGCCTTACACTCTATCAGAAGTAGCTTTTACTCTAGAAGTTCTTTCTTCAGCTGCCTGTTCTCATTTTTCAGTTCAGCATTCCTTTGCAGCACAACCAGTCCTGGTGATGCCTGTTTGACATTCATCCTTGTCAACCAGTTTATATTGAGCTCCCTTGGATGAATTCTAGCTGGAATGAAATCAGTTTCATTCCTTTACCTTAAGCAGAGAGGATGCTTCACCCAAGTCTTCAGGACTCTAACTTCTTCAAGATTGCTAGTAACTCCCTTCTGCCAATCTTTGAGCTTCTGCTGAGCAATGTCTTGATCATCTATGCATGTCTTTTGAAGAGCATTCAAGACATTGTTAGTTCTCTCCTTCAGCCTCTTCCAGGACTGCTCATAGTTGTTTTCATGAATCAGGTCATGTCTTGTTTGCATCAGCTTATTGAGCTCCTGAAAGATGTTCTCACAAACATCTGCTAACAAAGATGAATCCAGATACATGGTTGGAGGGGAGGGAATTTTATCTGGTTGGGGAGGAGTTATGGGCTGAATGGCTAGATGTGATGATGATGGTTGGTTGTTTATAGGTTGTTGTTGGGATTGTTGTTGTAGGGATGTTGGTCTTTATCATGTCATCAGAAGCAGAAGTGGAGAATGAATTGGTTATATCAATCTCCATTTCAGTAGCTTCTGGTTCACTGACCTCTTCAGTACATGAAGTGGACTCAACATATTCAGGAGCGATTTGGGTTTTGGTTGAGGTTATTTGTGGTTCAGGTGATTGATGTTGGGGGCTTTCTGTAGTAGCTTCATCAGAAGCTACCTCAGAGGCTTTTTGTAGTTCAGATGTTTTTGTGGGTGATTTTGGTTGGGAGTTTGATGGTTCACAAGTGTCAGTTTGTGGTTGGTTTGAGTGTGTTGATGTGGAAGTGTGTTCATCAGCTGGTGCAACATTTAAAGGTTCAATAATAGGGGGTTGTAGAGGATGGTCAGCTGGGAGTTTGTTGCAAAGGTCAACTCTCATTTGAGACATTTCCCCTATGCTCTTAAGTACAGTTGGGTACACTGGCTCAAACAGTTTAATGTTAGCTTTTTGTGTTGGTTTGGTGGATGGTGAAATGTCTGTGTAGATTAGGCTAAGGGTGACATTATCTAAGTCAGATGAGTCTTGGGAGTGGATGGAGGTTTCAGATCCAGATTCAACTTCTATATACTCAGCAGAGTTTGAGACATCAGGATTACCTCTTGAAGCAGCAACTTCTGATCCAGTAACTTTCTCCTCAGGAGCCTTCAGTAGCTCACCAGATGCCACAAGCTGTTGTAAATCTTCAGAGAGTTCAATAGCAGCTTGAGCAGCTTCACCAGTTGTTTTCTGCAACAACACATCTGAGGGCACTGAGATTTGAGCAGCAATCTCAAGTGCTTTCTTCACAGCTGCTTCTTTTGTAACCAAAGAAGTGGCTTCTTCTTCTGGTTCATCCTCAGCAGCCAGGCTTGCTTGCCTCAGCTTCCTGATAGCCATCTTCCTCTTCTTGGATGACTGAGCTGTGTCCACTTGCTTCTTGCTGAATGGTGAGCACTTCAGGATCAGCTGGCTTTTCTTGAGAAGCAATAGCCTTTGATTTCTTGGCTTTCTTTGCATCTTGTTCAGGAGCATCTTCAACATATTCTGCTTCTGTCATTGCCCTCTTTTTAGACCTCCTGCTCTTAGCAATAGGCAGGACACCACCATACATCTCATGAGGAATATCACTGATCTTGATGGTTTGACCAGTCATCTCAAAGTACTCTTTCATGTACATGACTCTGACCTCCAGGGGATCTTGCTTGCAGATTGGAGGAAAGTCATCCATGAGATTGGATATCACTGTGGATTCCTTCAAGTCTGTACTAAACACTTTGTGATCTTCCTTCTTGATCAACTTCATGTGCTTGAGAGTGCTTCCATTTATGATTTTTCCTATTACTGTGCTAAGCTGAGCATCAGTAAAGTAGTTGACTTCCTTGAGAGCTTTCAAAATTCCTCATTGGTGAATAATTTCTGAAATTAGCCTACCATAAGGAACCCAGGTTCTCTTACTGGTTTGACTTTTCTTTAGTGTCTTGATCATGTGCCTGAAGATGTACTTGGGCACATTTGCTTTCTGCTTGGTCAGAAAGAAGTTTAAGAACACTCTATGATCCATAGAGGGTTGATCCCCACCACCACCTTTTGGTAGGAGATTCTCATTCTGAATCTTCAGTAGCAGCTTGATCTTCATACTCAACTCACTGTACTTTCCCTTGTTCTTGCTGTTGAACATGGTCTTGTTGACAATGTCATTCCAAGGACTTGTCTTGCTGTTGTCCAGGCCATTTACAAATTTTTCTTCAGAAGCTCTCCTAATCACCCAAGAGATAGAGGCTTCTGAGATGACAACAGGAATCCCCATGATGCTTGACCTAATCTCCACGCATCTAAAGGGTTCCAATCCCATTTCTTCTCTAGTCTTGCCCTGCAGACTTGGATCAATCAACACTTTCTCATCCATTTCCAACTAGGAAGCCTTCCTGTCGTACACTTGTGCTCTAACCCAGAAGTGTCTAACCAGACTCAAGTAAGTTGGACCATTAAGCATTCTAAAATAATCTTGCAGGTCCTGCGCTTGATAGATGTCTCTTAGCTCACATCCATGATGAGCTAGAGAGATGAAATCCACGGGGTTTTCAACCTGTACGTTGAGTTCCCATTCTTCAAGGGACATGGTTCTCCCCCTGATTTCATAAGCAGAAGCTTCCTGATTGGATGGAACAGTTTCTTGCATTGAACTTGAGGATGCCATTGATGAGTATGAAGTTTTAGGGTTCTTAGGGTTTGAGAGAGATAAAATCAATTCGCACAAATACACAGAAATTGAAAGTGTAGGTAGTGATTGTGAGTTGTGTGTGTTTTGTTTAAGTGTTTTGAGTAAAACGTTTGCAATTCAGACAAAGGGGACAAACAGACATAGCATTAATGACCTAGGGGGCACGAGATAGTACATTCAAAGCTTAATTCATCATTTCCCTCTTACGTTATACACCAATACATTTAGGCCACGTCAGAATCTCTCAGAGTAACTGCTTAGTTAGTGGGGCACGTGTTATTGAAAGTAACTTCCAACGTTTCCACTAACTCTGCTATTCAGGAGCACAAAGTCCAGTTTCTGGAGTTCAGATGCTGATGTCATCTTTAGAAGCATATTTTCCTCAGAACCTCAGTAAAGAGCTTCTGATGGACTATAGCTTCTGAACAACTTCAGAACCTAAATTCCTTATTCAGGAGCAAGCAGATTTAATCAGACACATAGTGCATGTTCAAATTTTTCTTTATAAAATCAAATCTTTCAACAGTTAAAGGCTTAGTAAATATATCAGCCCATTGATGTTCAGTATCAATGAATTGTATATCTAAAATTCCTTTTTGAACATAATCCCTGATAAAATGATGTTTGATTTCAATATGCTTGACTCTTGAATGTAAGATTGGATTCTTTGACAAACTAATAGCAGCAGTATTATCACAATAAATGGGAATACTGTTTGCATTTATCTGATAGTCTTCTAACTGATGTTTCATCCAAAGTAGTTGTGTACAACAACTTGCAGCTGAGATGTATTCTGCTTCTGCTGTAGACATAGCAATAGTTGCTTGTCTTTTGCTAGCCCAAGATATCAGATTCTCACCAAGGAATTGACAATTTCCACTGGTTGATTTTCTTTCAATCCTATCGCTAGCAAAATCAGCATCATAGAATCCAACCAACTTATAATCTAAGGATTTCCTATAGAGGAGTCCAAGATTTGTTGTTCCTTTCAGATACCTGAATATTCTCTTAACAACAGTTAAATGAGATTCTCTAGGATCTGATTGGAATCTTGCACACAAGCATACACTGAACAAAATATCTGGTCTAGATGCAGTGAGGTATAACAGAGAACCAATTAATGGTTTGACATCCGAAAATCAGGAGCACAGAAATGACGACTTCACTGGGGATTTTCGTCCTAAGTGGGTTACACCTAACTTGCCTTTATTTATACTTGTGCTTTTTACTACTTATACCTTGCAAATACGTGCCTAAATGTTTATTCTTTCAACGTGAGTGGTGAGATAAGCTCTACACCCGGGCTTGAGTGAAATATAAGATAGGACGGTGTAAAGATCATTTTGGAAAAAGATCATTTTGGATTTTAAAATCCGAAACAATCTGGAAAATACTAACAATACAGTTCGGAAAACTAAATCCAGACTAAGGGTAATTTTGAAAAATATAGGGCGTGCAAGAATAATATAGGATGGGAAAAGTAATTCTCAAACAAAATACCTAAATCGGTGGCATCACGATCCTTTAGCAACAAATACCACATTGAGAATCATTTAGCAACAAATACAAGAAAAGATAAACTATCTTATTAACAAAGCATGCCGACCAAGCATGTGTACAAGGTCCTTTGAAAATGAAGTGCGCTTCATATAAAAATATCATTAACATTTGAGTCTCTTCAAGCATAATCATGAGATGAACCATCCAAATTTTCATTTTCAGCTAGATAGAGTAAATAATCAAAATCATACTCTAGACTGTCACATAGACTTGGACAATAATAATCATCATCATTATCATTATCATTATCATCAACATCATAATATCTAGTAGTATTAGGGAGCTCCGCATAACTTGCCCAAATCATAACATCAGAATGAGCATACATCTTACTTTGACTTCGTTGACAAGAATTATCATGATCATACCAAGTGCCATCTACATCGTAATTTGAAAGCCTTAAGTATATGATCTGATCTTGACACCTTTTACCCAATCTTCCACTCAAATCAAGATTAAGACATTCTCGCAAATCAAGATCTTCAAGAAGAGGGCATGCATCAAGAATGGAAAGCAACCCAACATTAGTGAGTGAGTTTCCAAAAATCATAAGAAGGCGTAGCTTAGGCATGGTGTTTGCAATAGCAAAGGCATCTTCATCACATTTGATATTTTCACAACACTTCTTTTTGAATTTCAATGATTTTAAAAGAGGGCAACCTCGACCAATGCTTTCAAGAGAATCTTTAGATATGCAGCTAATTGAAACGCCAACCACCTCTGATAGTGAAAGCTCCTCTAATAGTGAAAGCTTGTTAACAATTTCATAAAATCCTTTGTAAAGACTCGGTCTTTCAAGTTGTATGCGTCGTAGGTTACTTGCGCTGGAAGATATTAATAAAAATTATAAAGAGAGAAAAAAATAATTCTTAAGAAGTATAAAATGCATTCAGAAAAAATTAATTGATAAGAAGTATAAAGTGCAATCAACAGAATGGATAGAGTATAAATACCGGATGGATGTGATATTTAGGGGTAGCACTTGGGTGCCTTTGGCTTCGGTGCCTTTCGGTGCCTTTATCTCTCTCCTAACCAATAATTCTCTCTCATCAAAATAATTTATTTGAATCATTCCATCATCACTCTCTTTCCTCTAAAATACACTAAAGTCACCAAAGTCACCCAACACAAAGTCACTGAAGTCCCACCCGATATTTAGTTAAAGGCCAAATTCTTTTTAGGTTTCATTCTATTACTTTTATTCATGATAGATTCTTTATTTTAAAGAGTTGAATCAATGTGTTTTTTCTTCTCAAAATAGTTCTTTTAATTACTAAAAGAAATTTTAAGACATTATTCAATCTGAAAGCCTTTCCTAAACAACAAGACATTCTAAATAATATTCGGTTCCATGACAAGTGACACATTTGTTTTACACATATTAAAGAAGTATTATAAATGAAAAAAATTAGTATAATAGTAATTTTACCAAATTAACCTTATCAAGTTTTAGTCATGTATTCATCATTATTACGATATTTTTTGAACAATCATTATTAGATCTTGATTTGAGAGTGATGCATAAAATATTAATTAGAGGATATTATTGCAAACAAATTGATAATACATGGAAAATTGAAAGTAACACTCATTTTAAAATATGTATTTTTTTTTACAAATATGTACGAATAGAGGAAAAGAATCATCAGTTCCATTACACACATGAAAACAAGCAAAAGAAAAACAATATTACCGGTTAGCTATGTATTTTAAGAGACCGTCACTGCACAAACACTCAATATTAATCTCTTCCAGATTTCCGCAACTTCGATCAAGAGCATAGTCAACAATCCTCCTTAAATCCTTGGAAGAAGTATCAAGGATGGTCAAGTTAATGATGCGCCACATGAGAGGATCCTTGCATATGTTCCACCATAGAGGACATACTAGGCATGCACTAGTGATGATTTCAGTGATAGAAAGCCTTTGGACAATGTTTGCTGTGATGTCTCTTGGAAGTTCAAGCCAATTTAGCACCGTAGTGCTATCCCCTTCCACTTCCTTTTCTGGACTTGAACACGATGCCATCATGCAAACAATACAACTGAATTTGATTCCAGCCTCACCACATCTTTATATACACTCACAATGGCCCCTAAATGTTTGCAAAGTGCAACCTAAAAAGTCTCACGGTGTGTGTATGTGAGTAATATAAATAAATAGTAATAATTAATATTCTTAAAATTTGTGTTAAACCTCTAATTCAAGTATAACCATACAAAACCGACTAAGTGAAAATATCTCTTAACAAATGTTATTATAGTTTTAGAATATTCGAAAAGGTGGCTTCTATGCATAAACCAATGATCTAAAGGATGACTTTTCATAGAGGCTGCCTAGTAATTTAACAATTTTTTTATAAAAATAAAATGAATGGAGGTCTGTTTTGGTCCAAAGAGATTAGGGCATCTGCACAAGTGGAGATCCTACGATGCAATAATCGGCTGGCTTAACAATGCCTGCCAGATTATGGTTACCGTGTACCCCATATGGAGTATAGATGACTGATTTTCATCATAATTGGCTTGTACATCCTTCAACGACTTGACTTGTTTAACCTCATTATAAACCATGGTTTTAACAATGTCATTAAGTTGTTTGAAGACTTGATACATGATGTCATGTATCTCCGCGGGTTCCGCTGAATGTATCCTCAACCGTGATTCCCTTTACTTCAAGCGATTGACAATGAAAGAACTTTGTCTCTCACATGAAGGTTACCTAACTTCTCGAGTAGAGTGTTATGCACTGTTGTTGTTAGTTTATTTTTTGAGTCACACTATGAAATGGATAAATGAAGATAAAAAAAAAAGTTAAACAAATAAAAATAGTGAAATTAGCTTGTTAAATTGATTGAATGTGTCTAACTATAATATGAACTAAGTATTGATGGCAAAAAATATGCCTAATTGCCAAACGATGTGACATGCAATGATGAACCTCTGCTCGGCTAATTTTGCAGGCAGTGCATGATTTCTCTTGTTCATGGCATCGTTGCCCCCCACGTTTGACTATTAGTTTGTTCTTTCACCACATGATCTGTTGACAACGTCCTCGGTGCACATCTCCACTATGAACATGTTTCTCCTTCACCCCTCTTTGTGGTTAGTGAAGATACAAACATTAAATGTGAGTTTTGTGTATCATTCTAATTCCACTAAGTCACGACACAATCTTAGGCATTTGCGACCCACGTGCCGAGTTAGTAGACTTGAGAAAGAATCAACTTTACTCTCTCGGCTGTCTTAGTAATCGTCTAACATTCCATTGACTTTAGTTGACTTGAGAAAGAACCAACTTCGACTTCGTTGACAAGAATTATCATGATCATACCAACTGCCATCTACATCGTAATTTGAAAGTCGTAAGTATATGATCTGATCTTGACACATTTTACCCAGTTTTCCACTCAAATCAAGATTAAGACATTCTCGCAAGTCAAGATCTTTAAGAAGATGAACCCACTAGGGTTGTTCTGATGATGTTGACTTGAGACCTTGAAGTGTGATTATCCTCAAGACCTCATGTTCATTTCTACCCAATGCCAATTTAGTTGAGCTAGCTTAGCTTAATAAAGAAAAAGATCGTCAAGAAGAGGGCATGCATCAAGAATGGAAAACAACCCATCATTAGTGAGTGGGTTTTCAAAAATCATAAAAAGGCGTAGCTTAGGCATGGTGTTTGCAATAGCAAAGGCATCATCATCACATCTGATGTTTTCATGGCCCTTCTTTTTAAATTTCAATGATTTTAAAAGAGGGTAACCTCGACCGATGCTTTTAAGAGAATCTTTAGATAGACCGTTAAGTGAAATGTCAACCTCCTCTAATAAGAGTTAGGACACACTTAATGGTAGGACCCTTTATTATTTTTTGTGTTTATCTTTCTCCAAATTGCATACTCCATTTATTTTGATAAATAGAGATAATCCTTATACCCTCTAATAGTGAAAGCATTTTAGCAACTTCATTAAATCCTTTACAAACACTCGGTCTTCCAAGTCGTATGCATCATAAGTTACTTGCGTTGTAAGATTTTAATAATAATTATAAAAAGAGAATTTTTTTTATAAGAATAAAATGTATTCAACAAAATGGATAAAGTACTATAAATACTGGTTAGATGTGATATTTAGCTAAAGACCAAATTATTTTTATGCTTCAATTTAGTACTTTTTATTCATTAATTAGAGGATTTTATTGCAAAAAAATTATATAATACATTGAAAATTGAAAATGACACTCATTTTGGTTTTTTTCCTTACAAATATCCTACTCATGTTGGTTTTAAAAAGGTAAAAGAATAACAGTATTTTCCAACAAGATTTTATATGGAGGTTTCATGATGCTACATCCAAGTCGTCCAAATGATACGCGGGACAAGATGACACATGAGATTATAAAAGTAGCAAAAGAGACACTAAGAAATAAACCGGTTTTGGACCTAGGGGTAGAAAATTTTGGTGGTGGAACGAAGGTGTTCAAAGTAAAGTGAAAATCAAAAGGGAATGTTTTAAAGAGTGGTCTAGGTGTAAAAGTACCGAAGTTTGGGAAAATTTTAAGAGAACTAAGAAAGAGAACACAAAGGCATTGAAATAAGCAAGAACAGAAACTTTGGATGGGTTATACCAATCCTTAGGTAGTTAGGTATCAATGAGGGAGAAAAATCTATATATAGTCTTGCTAAGGGACGGGAAAGAAAGACAAGTGATTTTCATCAAGTTAAGTGTATTAAATATGAAGAGGTAAATATATTGTTTAGGAGAGATATATAAATGATAATGGAAGAATTATTTCTATAATTTATTTAAATAAGGTTATAAGATCTTAGCAGACTCTAATAAGATAGAAATTTGATAGGACGATCAAAACTATAACTATTATTGTGATGTTCAAGAAAATGAGGTAAAAAAAGCGTTGAAAAGCATTAGTAATGGAAAGAAAGTTAGGCCTGAAAACATATTAATTTAAGTGTGGGAAATTGAGTTTTGGAGAAAGAGGTAATGGTGGCTCACCAAATTTTTTAACGAAATTATGAGGTCAAAGAGAATGTTGGATAAATGGGAAAAAATTTAACTATAATCTATAAGAACAAGGAGGATATAAAAAATTGTGCAAATTATAGAGGAATTAAACTTATGAGTCATACCCTAAAGTTACTGATAAGAGTGATTGAATGGAGACTAAAAAAAGAGACTCGAGTTACTGATAATCAATTTGATTTTATGCCTAGGAGGTTGACCATGCAAGTGGTCCACTTACCACGATGTGTGATGATTATAAAAACAATTTATTTATAATTTTCCTAAAATTATGAAAAATATACAAATTTCTTACACGTGTTTAGCACGGTTATCCGAATATATATATATATATATATATATATAATTTACCGATTTGGTGTTAACTTCTTTAGAATTCAATGTATATACACTATATTATTAATATTTGGAGCAGATTTTCATTGAATTCTAAAGAAGTTAACACCAAATCGGTAAATTATATATATATAGGTAAAACAAAACAAAGGAGCCAACTAAAGAGCATAAAAGAATGTAAGGAGTAACAGAGGTATATAATAATTGCACAACCACACCGAAAAGAAAATTAGAGGAACAACATGAACAATAACCCACAAAATCCACTGGGGATTTCTCTTCAACCGTTCGTGCCGATCAAGATGAGATTAGAAAGTTTTCTAAGTGGATACTTTCAATTGGAGATGGAATAGGATCCGCCAACGAGAGTGGATAAATTAACGTACGCATTCTAGATGAGTTGCAGATAAAAGATTCCTCTAATACGTTGCGTTCTCTGGTTGATTTTGTATATCTGGAATTTTTGCAAAACATGAAGATCTCAAATATTTTCCAAGAGCGGGGGATACTTGCTCCCACACTGGACGCAATTGAGCACGTAAACGAATTCCTTCTATCATTAGTTCTAGGAGACGAAAAAGAATATATCAGTTTTGATTCGGTTTGCAAATAAGACGAGAATATAGAGATACAAAGTGAATGGTTTACGATCGAATTCTGAAATGATATCAAGTGTTCCGGTATTCCAAACTACAAATTGAGATTTAAAGTTGGATGTCCAGTTATGTTGATGAGGAACATGGAACAGGCAGCTGGATTGTGTAATGGGACTAGGTTGATTGTAGACAGTCTTGGGAAGAACTTTATCGGTGCAACTGTTATTACTGGAATTTTTTTTGGTGAAAAGGTAATTATTCAAAGAATGAACTTAGTTCCGACTGATCCTGGACTGCCTTTCAAATTTATGAGGAGACAGTTCTGTTGGAACAAAGGGTGTTTCACAAGCCACTTATTGAGTTTTGACAATAACAAGGTATTAAAAATAATCAATTGGATATGCTAAACAATTTGTTCA
>Ga0228710_1010148_pt1 | contig 12728 bp, 5 predicted proteins | sample MedpolnodulmetaG_FD_177995 | JGI IMG/M metagenome (GOLD analysis project Ga0228710, IMG submission 177995) | Root nodule microbial communities from Medicago polymorpha collected in Santa Monica, California, United States - pink nodules | ecosystem: Host-associated > Plants > Roots > Nodule...
TTTTTTTTTTTGTTTATTTAGAATATATCAAGAATGTTGTAATGTCTCTGAAATTCTAATAAAAGTTTTTATTTTAAATTTAAAAACATGTTTAGTCAATAATTATCCTAATTTTTTAACAATTTTGTAGCTAAAACCTCTTTCTTTTGGGTCAAGCCAAAACCTAAATCCACAAAAATAGGGTTTATAGTTCGTTTCAATTTTTATAATTTGTCACTTTCTAATCCTATTTTTCTCTAGGGCACAGTATTTTTCGTCTTCTTCCTGCACTTTGCTCTGCATTGAGGCTGCTGCGCTATTCTTTCTGGTCCATCCTGCATGTAAGTATACCTCTCTTCCTTCTTTATTTTTGTTGTGATATGATTAATATAGTGTATATGTTTCTATTGAAATTTTTATTTGTAGTAATTTGGTGTGAATTTAATCCTAATTACACAAAGATGCACTTCAAAGTCCTTTGTGTCTGGTCTTAATAGTATTATTACTATTCGATAGAAATCTTGACTAAAAGATAGAAGAAAAAGTTGTTTATTGATATGAAAACTCTCCAAGAATCTTCTCAAGATTCCTTTCTTTCCTCTGGTTTTTGAAATCTAGCACATATCTAATCTGCTAGACTTTAACTTTAATATGTTGAAATTTATTTAAGTACTATTTGTTGAAACTTGGTTTTATTTTTGTTGCGGTATGTTGATATAGTTATTGGTGGATTTCTATTAGAAATAGTAGCGTAATTGAAATTTTAGTAACAACAAAGTTATGTTTATGTGCATTGCAGTGCAGATTTGTATATGATTTGGATTTTTTGATATGGGTTCTCGTTCACCATCTCTTGATATCAACATAAAACCTGAGCATTGTCCAGAAGCTGTTAGAGAATGGTACCGCTTAACAGGACTACAAGATCGTAAAGAAAGTGCTGGTAGAAAGGATTTGGCTTTGAAAGCAAAACAACATCTTCTTTCTTTGGGTTGGAAGTTTTGGTACATTGACAAAAAAAGTAAGTGGGAATTGCGTTATACTTCTCCTAACAATGGGAAAAACCATATTACTCTTAGAAAAGCCTGCGAGAGTTGCATTGAAGAAGGAGGGTGTTCACCCGAACGCCCTTCAACTGCAGCAACAACGTCAAATTCTTCGTCTCCACTACAGTTGAAAAAGAGATCGAGAGAATCCGAGGAAACAGAAGGAACAACAATTTCTTTGTCTCCATTGCAGTCGAAAAAGAGACCGAGAGAATCTGAGGAAACAGCAGCAATGTCAATTTATTCGTCTCCTTTACAATTGAAAGAGCTACCGAGGGAATCCCAGGAAGCAGCAGCAACATCAATCTATTGGTCTCCATTGCCGTCGAAAGAGAAACCGAGAGAATCCAAGGAGGAAGCAGCAGCAACTACAATTTCTTTGTCTCCGTTAAAGCGACCGAGTGAATCCGAGGAAGCAGCAGCAATATCGATTTCTTCTGAATCCGATGAATCAACTTCTGATGACGATTCTGAAGCCTCTAGTGCCAGTTCTGAATCAACTTCTGATGAGGATTCTGAAACCTCTAGTTCCGGGGATGTTAATAAAGCTATAGTAGGTACGGTATCAACATCAATGGAAAATGAGAAGCATGTGAGTAAATTTGAATCAGAAGTTACGGATTCGGTAGGTAGTGATAAAAGAGGAAAGGTTTTAAAAACGAGTTTAATGGAGAAGAATTCAGAGGATTATGGTAGAAGAGGGAAAGTATTAAAGACAAGTATAATGGAGAAAAATTCAGAGGCTTCTGGTAAGAAAGGGAAGGTATCAAAGACGGAAGGTAAAAGAGGAAGGTATTCACTTGTTTCTTGGTTGATAAAGAATCAAGTTTTGGTTTCAGGGACTAATGTATTCTGTCGTGGTGGTAACAATGTTGTCAAAAGAGGGGGTTTATTTTCTGATGGCATAGTTTGTGATTGTTGTCGTGTTAATTTCAATATCACTGGATTTGAGGCTCATGCTGGTTGTACAAGACATAGACCATCCACTAGTATCTTGTTGGGAGATGGAAGGTCGTTGTTAGACTGTCAAAAGGAAGCTCTTAGTTCACGTGATGAAAAGTGGAATCATTGTATTGCTGAAGCAAATTCTGAAGCAGGGAAGCATTGTGTTGCCCAAGTAAATTCTGATTTGGGGAATCATTATGTTGCCGAAGGAAATTCCGAAGTACAAGTAAATTCTGAAGCGGGGAATCATTGTGTTGCCGAAGGAAACTCTGAAGCAGGGAATCACTGTGTTGCCAAAGCAAATTATGAAGCAAATAACGATACTGTTTGTTCTATTTGTGATTTGGGAGGTGACATAGTATTGTGTGATCAATGTCCTTCTGCATTCCACCTCAGTTGTTTAGGTCTCGATCGAGTTCCGGATGGAGATTGGTTCTGTCCAACATGTTGTTGCAAAATATGCTATCGACCCAAATGCAAGCAAGAATGTGTAGATGGCAATGACAGCAATATTCTTGTTTGTGTTCAATGTGCGCAAAAGTTTCATTTTGGGTGTGTAAAGGCGTTAGGACTTGGATCAAGTCACATTGAGAGCAATGGTGAAAAGAAGAATTGGTTTTGCAGTGTAGTTTGTGGTAACATGTTCTTATGTCTAAAGAAGTTGTTAGGGAAACCAATAACAGTTGCAGCTAATCTAACTTGGACATTATTGAAGAATGCGAGTAATGATGATCAATTTAGTCAAAAGAAGAAAAAGTTGAATGTGGCTCTTGATGTATTGTATGAGAGTTTTAACCCAACTATTGATGTTTTATCCGGAAGAGAATTGATTAAAGATGTTGTTTTTAGTAGAGGCTCAGAACATAAACGCTTGAACTTTCATGGTTTCTATAATGTGATTTTAGAGAAAATGGGTAAAGTCATTTCGGTTGCAACTATAAGAATTTATGGTCAAAAGGTTGCAGAGATAGTTTTCGTGGCTACCAAGGAACAATATCGAAGACAAGGAATGTGTCGTTTGTTGATGCACGAGCTTGAGAAACAGTTGACACGCTTAGGAGTTGGAAGCTTGGTTTTGCATTCCTCCGAGGATGCTATAGACACGTGGACAAAAGCGTTTGGTTTTGCTAGGATAACCGGAGAAGACAAGTGTCAATTTGTTGATAAAACTTTCTTAGAATTTCAGAACACTATCATGTGCCTTAAATCCCTGAATAGACCTACATGGCCTTGTATTGCTTGATGGTAGTTATATTACGACAGTCATAAAAATGTTTTTGATGGTATAGTTTCTTTTGGACATGTTTTTAATGATGTACTTTTTTTCCTAGGGATTTTTAATGATATGCTTTGTATATACATTTCTGTTTGTTTTCATTTTACAATAGATAACCATTTATGTTTTGCTGTGATCACCATCATAGTTTGAATTGTAGTGTTCAATATGATCAATTGATGATATTGATACTGACACCATTTGGTGTTAGAGAATAGAGTACCATTGGTGTTAAAAGTGCAAGTGAAACACCAAGGTGTTTTGTCGTGCAACATTGGTTAACTCTTATACGGGTAGAAGTTATTTTTATCATTACTGGAACAATTTGGCCTTAGTCACACAATTTTGTCATGCACTGCATTTATGTCAAACTGTTGGTATATATAGTAGATCGTATATATTTTTGCTCAAAAAAAAAAGTAGATCGTATATTTACACATTTAGATGATAAAATGACTAATAATGAAGCCCATATTCATTATAAGATTGAAAAATTCATCCAAATTAAATATGAAACACCATTACTTTCAACTTATAATTTTGATTCAGTGTCCAACTATACCTTTGTCGTTAATGTTATATTGAATTTTCTTTTTGTAATTAAAAACTACTAAGGTCTGTAAATCAGTAAAAAGATTAATTAATAGTAATACCAATGAAAAGTTATAAAAGTTTACATGAAAATTGAGGAAGAGAAGACACTGAATTGATTGATTTTTCAATTTAAAAAACAATTCAACATATTTGATCAAAACAAATCAACATATCAAATGTATGGTCGGGTCAAAAAACACATAACTTTTTTTTAAGGAACATATATCTTTTTTTATTAACTCAAAAATATTTTTTGATTATCTTAGAATTTTATGGTTCGGTCTAACACAACCTCACAAAACCGAAGCTGAACAACATGTCTCTTTATAAACTTTTATCAAGAATCACATCTATCCAATGCGAGACTTGAGTTTTTCCCAATACACCTCTCATGATTAACACTATTGAGCTTGGTGCATTGATATAAATGGTGGGTGACCCGAATCGATAGACTTTGATACCATGTTTTTTTTTTGAGGGAAGACTTTGATACCATGTTGAAATTGGTTCTAACTCATCCTTAAAAATTAGTTTTTTGGGATTGTGTTAGGTCAAACCATAAATTCTAAGAGATTAAAAACAAAAGATAATAAAATAAAAGTAAAAAAACGTTGATCATAAAAATAAAAAGGTTCCCTAAAAAAAGGTTTTTATTTTTTTATTTTTTTATGTTGAGAAAGGTTAAATTTAATTTTATAAGTTTAATTTAAAAATATGTTTAGATAATAATTTTCCTAATTTTTGAACAATTTTTAGGTTTTTCAGAAGTTTAGGTAAAACAGTTGTCATTTTCTTGGGTCAAACTAAAACCTAAACCCACAAAGGTAGGTTTTATTGTTTCTAAGTCAAGCTAAAACCTAAATCCACAAAATAGGTTTTATTGTTTCAATAGAAGTTCCCCTTCTATTCCTGTTTCTTTCCCTACCGCCATTCTGTTTCTCTTTCCTCTCCTGCATGCATGTAAGCCTACTTCTCTTCTTTGATTGCTTATACTTTTTGTCAGCGCTCATACCTTGCTTGTGTCATGGTGTTTTAATCTTATTCTTGTTTTAAGGTCAATTAATGGTTTTGTTTTTAGTGTTTCTTTTTCCTTTCAATACAAACAATATTAGTATTACTTAGTAATTGTTAGAATTATTCCAAGAGTGAGGATCAGTCAACGAAGGTTGACTCAATTGATAATGAGTTGATTCATCGGTAAGGTCGTGTTCAACTCTTGCCGGTTTGTAAGTATCTCTGTTGCTGCTAGCTTTTCGAGGATCAAACTATTGACCTCTTTATCACTCCATATCTGATCGAGGTAGTTTCCAAAAATATCATTTCAACATCCTTGTCTGGTCATTCGTTTTAATAGTATCATTATTTGATAGGAACTCTAGATCGAAAGGTAAAAGAAAATGTCGTTTATCAATAGAAAACTCTATTGTACATATATGGCATGTGTGTAGAGACATAAAACTAACACTTAATTTGGACAGAATTTGTATGAAATCAAAGCATATGCCACAAAAGGTAAATGGTAAATTTGGAGGACATGCCAAGCCTTGAATCTTAAGTAAACAAATACTCTAACTGAAAATTCACTGTAATAAATCAAGCATAGGAGAACGAACATTATAGTTTGATCGTTTTCAAAATCAACTAATCAAGCATAGGAGAACAATATAGCTTGATACATTAATTTTTTGGGAGAATGAATTAATATGCATTTGTTGTGGAATTGAGTTTTATTTTTATTGGGGTATGTTGATATAGTTATCAGTAAATTTCTATTAGAAACAGTAGTGTACCTGAAATTTTAATAACAACAAAATTTGTTTTCGTGCAGATTGGTATATGAATTGAAGTTTTTGATATGGATTCTCGTTCACTACTTCCTGATAACATAGAACCTGAGCATTGTCCAGAAGCTGTAAGAGAATGGTACCGCTTAACAGGACTAGATGATCGTAAAGAAAGTGCTGGTAGAAAGGATTTGGCTTTGAAAGCAAAACAACATCTTCTTCTTTTGGGTTGGAAGATTTGGTACATTGACAAAAAATGTAAGCGGGAGTTGCGTTACACTTCTCCTAACAATGGGAAAACCCATATTTCTCTTAGAAAAGCTTGCAAGAGTTGCATTGAAGAAGGAGGGTGTTCCCTCAAACACCCTTCAGCTGCAGCACCAGCAGCAGCAACAATAATTTCTCTGTCTCCATCACAGTCGAAAAAGCGACCTAGAGAATCCGAGGAAGCAGTAGCTAGAGCATTTTCTTTTTCTCAACTACAGCCGAAAGAGCGACAGAGAAAATCTGAGGAAACAGCAGCAGCATCAACTTATTCGTCCTGCTTACTTTCTAAAGAGCGACTGAGAGAATCCGAGGAAGAAGTGACAACAACATCAATATATTGGTCTCCATTACAGTCGAATGAGCAACGGAGAGAATCCGCGGAAGCAGCAACAACAACAACAATTTTTTTGTCTCCATTACAGTCGAAAGAGCGACTGAGAGAATCTGAGGAAGCAGCAGTAATATCAATATATTCATCTCCATTACAGCTGAAAGTGCAACCAAAGGAATCCGAGGTATCAGTAGCAAGAGGATTTTCTTTGTCTCCATTTCAGTCGATTGAGCGACTGAGAGCATCTGATGAAGCAGCAGCAACAACAATTTCTTCGTCTCCATTACAGTTGAAAGAGCAACCGAGAGAATCCGAGGAAGCAGTAGTAAGAGCATTTTACTTGTCTCCATTACAGTCGAAAGAGCGACTGAGAGAATGCGAGGAAGCAGCAGCAACATTAATTTATTCGTCTCCATTACAGATAAAAGAGCAACAGAGAGAATCTGATGAAGCAGCATCAAAAACAATTTCTCTGTCTCCATTACAGTCGAAAAAGCAACCAAGTGAATCCGAGGAAGCAGCAGCAATAGCAATGTCTTTGAAATCCTTTGAATTGACTTCTAATGAGGATTCTGAATCCTCTAGTTTCATTTCTGTTAAAAAAGCCACGGTTACTACATTATCAACATCAATGGAAAATGAGAAGCATGTGATTCAATCTAAACCAGAAGTTACTAATTCGCTGGGTAGTGGTAAAAGAGGGAAGGTATTAAAGAGAGAAGGTATAAGGGAAAGGTATTCACTTGTTTCTTGGTTGATAAAGAATAAAGTTTTGGTTTCAGGGACTAATGTGCTCTGTCGTGGTAGTAACAATGTTGTTACAAGCGGGAGTATATTTTGTGATGGTATTGTTTGTGATTGTTGTAATGTTAATTTCACTCTCGCTGGATTTAAGAATCATGCTGGTTGTACAAGACCTACATCATCCACTAGTATCTTCTTGGAAGATGGAAGGTCGTTGTTGGAATGTCAAAGGGAAGCTATGAGTTCACGTGATCAAAACGATAATCATTGTATTGCCGAAGCAAACTATGAAGCAAATAATGATACTGTTTGTTCTATTTGTGGTTTTGGACGTGACATAGTACTATGTGATCGATGTCCTTCTGCATTCCACCTCAGTTGTTTAGATCTTGATCGAGTTCCGGATGGTGATTGGTTCTGTCCAACTTGTTGTTGCAAAATATGTTGTCGACCTAAACGTAAACAAGAATGTACAGATACCAATGATAACAATATTCTTGTTTGTGTTCAATGTGAGCAGAAATTTCACTTTGGGTGTGTAAAGGCAACAGGATATGAATCTAGTCACACAGAGAGTAATGTTAAAAAGAAGAACTGGTTTTGCAATATAGTTTGCGCAAACAGGTTCATATGTCTAAAGAAGCTATTGTGGAAACCAATTAAGGTTGCGGATAATCTAACTTGGACACTGTTGAAGAATGTGAATAGTGATGATGATGGCGGAGATTTTTCTTCTGATGAGTTTAGTCAAAAGAAGCGTAAGTTAAATGTGGCTCTTCATGTATTGTATGAGAGTTTTTATCCAACTATTGATGCTTTATCTGGAAGAGAGTTGATTAGAGACATTGTTTTTAGTAGAGACTCAGTACATAAGCGTTTGAACTTTTGTGGTTTCTATAATGTGATTTTGGAGAAAATGGAGGAAGTGATTTCAGTGGCTACCATAAGGATTTATGGTCACAAGGTTGCTGAGATAGTTTTCGTGGCCACCAAGAAAGAACATCGAGGACAAGGAATGTGTCGTTTGTTGATGGATGAACTTGAGAAACAATTGTCTCGCTTAGGAGTAGAAAGCCTGGTTTTGCATTCGTCCGAGGATGCTATAGACACATGGACAAAATCTTTTGGTTTTGAGAGGATGACAGGTAAAGTCAAGCGTCAAATTGTTGATAATACTTTCTTAGAATTTCAGGACACTGTCATGTGCGTTAAACCACTGAAGAAACCTAAATGGCCTTACACTGCGTGGCAGTAGTTATAGTGTTATGACAGTCATAAGAATGTTTATGATTGTATATTTTCTTTGGGATATGTTCTAATTATCTACTTTTTTTGAGGGATTTTTAATGATTTACTTTGCAAATACATTTTGGTTTGTTTTCATTTTTCAAATAGATAGCCATTCATGGTTTTGCTGTTATCTACTTATCAGCATTGCATCATAGTTTGAATTATAGCGTTAAATAAATACCTTGATCAAATTGATTACTCCTACCACTTGGTGTTAGTACCATTGCCAAGCAAAAGGGTGAGGGACACAATTCTGATTTAAAGAAGTTTCTTATGTATACTGTGTTTGGTCCTCTAATCCGTTGCTTTGTATTCTCACCTAATGTCATTTAATGGATTGTCGTCCTTTACTTAATTCTGGATTGTAGGTCAAGTACCGATTATACTTAATCCCACTAGAAATAAAGTTTTGCCATTAAAAAAGGAATTGTTAACGAATGCGCTCGGACACTCTTTAATGACCTTTAATAGTACTAAGATTTTATGAAAATCTGTGTATTCAATACATTGTAACTTGTAATATTTGAATTTTTAAAAGAATATTTTTCTAAATTTGAAATGCTTAAAGAGTGCCCCGGAGGCACTCGTTAACGAAACCCTTAAAAAAAAATCTCTTTTCTTTGTGATGACACTAGTCCAATCAAAGAAGAAAAATGACCGATGATTACATAGACTTACATCAACCTTGTGTCTATCGGTCAAATTAGTATAATTAGGCTTAAAGTTCGCTAATAGCTGAAAAGCTAATTTATGGTTAATGGCAGATCGCTGAAAAGGTATCTGATTAAAATTAAAATGTTTGGTAAAATTAACTTTTGAAGTAAGTGATAAATATAAAATGACATAAAAGTACAAAAATGTTTATTTTTGTTATAAATTATATGGGTTTTTCTATCTTGTGCAAATTTGCACATGTTAAAAAGTTTAAAATAGAAATTTTGTATTGAAATTTGCACATTTAACGTTAAATATATAAAACTTTTGAATATACAATTGGTGTTTTAAAAAAAAAAAATAGTTGTGATTATATGAAATCATTGAAGTTTGTTTTGTTCTCTCATAGGAGTCTAAGACCAAAAAAAATAAATCTTTCCTATCAAGCAATTCTTGCACATATCTGATGGTACTCTAATCTTTGGCAAACCACTGACCAATGAATTTGTTTGCAAAGTACTTAGACTTTTGAAATTTAGATGCACACAGCACATACATGAGAGTCCATAACTATGTTTCACCATTTTATCATTTTAGATGCAAGGCATTGGGAGTCTTTTGCATTAATCTGAACCTGAAATGTTCTACTTTGAGAGATAGGAGCTCTCAAAATAGTTTTGTGACTTGATTAGAATACTTTCATTTGATTATTGGCAAGATGCATTATAAAGCCTTTTTCCAACAGTTAGCACATACTAAGTAGATTGCTCTTCATGCATGGTACGTACATGTGTTGATTGCTTGATGACCTTGCTTACCTTTGATCAAGACATCGTCTATACTTTATCAGGATTGTTCTACTGTCAGCAAATATGATCTTAGATTTATTTGAATCATCAAAGCTCACAAACCATTCTTTATGACATGTGGCTGGAGCATCCTGTACCATCCATCAGTGCTCCCAAGTCCACTATTTTTAGTTGCCATGAGCAGTATTGGATCATAATCTATATCACTTTCTCTATGAGCCATGTGTGCTTCATTTTCCGTGTTTCCATATTTCCTTGAGACACGTTAGTTTACCTCTACATTCATATGTAAAGTGACCATACTTCTGACAATCATAGTGTTGGATGTTCTTTCAGTTTATTGGTTTCTTTCCCTTTATATCTTGATTAGCACCATTGTTTCTTGATGAAAATTCAACCTGATCACCATCTTTCTTTGAGTTTTGTTGCTAAGATCCTCCTTTCTTGAATTTATCTTTACTTTTTCACTTGTTACCATTAGATTTCTTAAAAGTTGAGCTTGCCATAACTCTTTCCTCACGGGCTTCCAACGAGCATTACAGATCTTTAATTTTCGTGTTGGATAAATCTTTGGATTCCTCTATAGCAACTTAAATATAGTCAAGTTGCTATAGTGTGCATAACCTTGTTCGTAATTGTTTGATCAAATACTTCATCATCGCAAGTAACTTTGTTGAAATTCTCTGCAATGTTCTCACTTGATTCCACCAGCAACAACTCAAACTGCCTCTTCAGTGTTTGTAATTGAACCTTCTTGAGTTTTTCATCACCAACATGATTCTTCTCAAGAATATTCCAACATTCTATTTTTTTGGAAATTCATAATGTCTACACAATGTGAAGAATATTGCCTTGAAACCATTCTTCTTCAATTATTTGTTGGTTGCACGTTGGGCATTTGTGGCATCATTAGGATAAGCTTGCACGATTGGTTGAATGACTTTCATAACTTCTTGAAAGCCAAATATCATATATTATCGATCACAATTCTTGTTGTTGAGAATCGACAGTTTTCCTACAAAATTGTTGCCAAGATTTTCCATTGAACTAGTCATCTTCACTCAATGATCGAGATAAATGGACATTGAAATATTGAATCTTGCATGAACATCTAACCCCAAAAGCTTGAGGCTCCTGATATCAGTTGTTGGAACATAATTGGTGATGACACATCACACAAATGCAAATTTTAGAGAGATCAGAATGTTTTGCTGTTACCAGAAGGTTATGTTATGAGATCAAAATGGTCACAGCACACTCACACTTAAGAGAGGAAAATAGAAAGAGATAGAAATTTGATTTTTGGTTATGCCCTTCACTTCTCATTCATGATCACAATGTGGATACTTATACACCTTATTAATTGAGCTCACAAGTCACTATATAAGCCCAACACATATCTATTTGATTTATAACATATTCAACCCTTACACTAGACTCCTATACTTTTAATTTGAATTATACTTCAAAAATTGAAAATAGTAACAAGTAAATGACCAATATAAATTAGGAGTGTTTTAAAAAAATCATTTATATTATGTGATCTTTGTTTTTTAATTATTTCAACTATTGATTTTAAAAAGAGTTTGTTAAAAATAAAAACTACTGATTTTAAAAAGGGTTGTTTTGAAATTGGTCCCCTATTTTCAAAAAGTAAGACATTTGGTCCCATTCTTCTCTTAATCTTCAATTTGGGCTCCATATATTATTCTATTTTTTATTTTTTTAAATATGAAATTCTATATTCTAAACTAAAAGCATAATTAAAAAAGGAAAGGTCTCTATGAGTTTAACTCATTTGTTATAGTCATCGCATAATAACACAGATGAAATATACATGTGTGTTGTTGAAAGAAGTTCGTTAACATGGTGCACGAGGTTCATATTTAAAGGATAGTAAGAAAAGCTGAGATGCATCGGTTGCATAAACTAAATCCCAGGTTTATACACCAATGAAACTCCATTTGTTTTTGGACTTTTGACTAAGCAACAACAAAATGAAAGATCATAATCATTAGGGGTGTAAATAGGTTAGGTTGGACCTGACCGAACTTTATAAGGTTTAAGTCTAACTTATTTCAAAAATTATAGGTATGAGTCTAGTCTATTACATGTTATAGTATCATTTCTAAGGTTTGAACACGCCTTTTTAAATGCTCGATGAAGTCTAAAAACCTATTTTACACTAAGATCTCGCAACTTTTATAGAAATACTACCAAATACGTAAAACCTTATGAAGGCCTAAACATGCCTAACATGTGTGCTGCTAAAGAACCAAATCTTATGAAACTTTAATCACAACAATAAACCTATTACTAAATAACCAAATCATATGAAGGCACTAGTTTAAAAAGAAAACTCCAACAGTAGCAATAATGAAAGATATATTATATATAAACAGGTTGACAATTAACTTTTTTTGCAAGCCTTAGTCTGACCTCTTTAAATAAATAAGTTTTATAAAAGAACTTGAGTCTAACCTTTTTATTAAACAGGTCAGGGCGAACTAAGCTTTAAATAGGCAGATCGTAGGCCCCTGTCGAACAATCTGATCTATTCCCACCTCTAATTATATTTTTTGACAAAAGACCTATCATTAATCAAACTTTTTTTTTTGAAGAATAATTAATCAAACTTAAAAGATAATATTTATCCAGTTCATGGTGGTTGCCAGAACATGGAGAAGAGAAAGAAGAAGGGAGGAGCAATGCGTTAATTCCCTAAATCCTCAATCTTTCATTCAAATTCTATTTTTTCTCTTTTGGTTTTTGCTTTTGATTTTAGAATATGGAGAACTTAAATTGCAGAAAACAAAATAAGATGACAAAAATTGTGGATTTAGTAAAATAAGGGGACTAAAACTAATTTAAGCTTTAAATTTACTAGACTCTAACCCGTGCGATACACGGATTTATTAGAGTTTCATGTATAGGTATCAAATTGATTATATTATTAGAAACATTTAATGAAATACAATAGTGTTTTAAAAAACTAAATCGATTCATTAA
>Ga0228710_1010150_pt1 | contig 12726 bp, 5 predicted proteins | sample MedpolnodulmetaG_FD_177995 | JGI IMG/M metagenome (GOLD analysis project Ga0228710, IMG submission 177995) | Root nodule microbial communities from Medicago polymorpha collected in Santa Monica, California, United States - pink nodules | ecosystem: Host-associated > Plants > Roots > Nodule...
AAAAAAAAAAAAAAAAAAAAAACAAGCATGTTGTCTACGGCAGAGTACCCATCCGTAGAGCAGGACTTAATGGGGGTAATGATCCCATCCACATGCCTAAGAGTAGCTTTTTATTTTGTTTTGAGAAAATGCCTTAGAGGAGCCAAGTGCTTATAACAATAACATATAACACTAATGATTCAAATTGTCAAAAAGTTTGATGTTAGGCATCATACCAGAAAAAGTTATATATAGTGGACGTTCCCTGTTTTGTCTCCAGAAAAAGTTCCATTTGCTTTGAAGGGTTTGTGATTGATTAGGAATTGGACCAACTTGTGATGGTGGTAGTAGCAACTTTAAGTCCATCAAATCAGTGTGCCTTTAGTTGGGTATTTGGATATTATATTTTATCATGAATCAATTATCTCATACAATTGTTTTTCTTACATTCATTGGATTTTAGAAATACATGAAAATGACTAAAAACACTTCAATAGTAGTTAACTATCAATGACTTATAAGTAGAAAATCGACGGTAGTTAACTACCGCTGAATTTTTATTAAAAGCAAATGTCATTCTCTCAAGTGTAATTCTCTTGATTTTTAGTAACTATACATCTCAACCCACACTCAATGTCCTCTTTTCTTTATAATTTTATGTTTTTTTTCCTCTCCAATGTTTAAAGGTGTAGATGTTACAATTGAGATGATTCATTCCATGTTTTATCATGCATGCACTCCATCATAATATAATTTAACCGTATTTGTTTATTAATATAAAAAAGATAATTGATAGCATAAAAAAATTGAAGTTTGATTCTCTCGTGTAACGTTTGCAAAGGCTCGACTTTTTGTTGAAAAATGTGACAATTACGATCTTTTCAGATTGACCAAGTTGTAGCTGCCCATAACATAGCCATAGTACAACAATCCCGTTTGGAAGGACCACCTAACGCACAAAAATGATTTTGTTGCTCCTGCAGAAGACCATTTCCTACAAACTTGAAGCCCAACCAAGCTGCCACCATATTCCAGATTCTTCCAAAATGATTACATCTAACAAGTAAGTGGTTCTTCTCCTCATCCAAACCACAACCCTCGACACAATGACAATCATCTGTACTAACAATACCTCTCCTAACTAGATTATCCTTAGTCGGAATGCGATTCAAGAGCAAGCGCCATACAAACAGATTCAATTTGAGCGGCACTCCTTTAACCCAAACATTGGTAAGGCCATTTAAAAATCAAAATTATGTATTGACGCATATGCAACAGTCAACTGATCGGTCATTATGCGATGGAGGAAGTATTATTTACCACTTCTTCGCTTTCATAATTAAGGACTAATTTGTAAAATAAAATTGTCTAAGAATAAATATCACTTTTTAATTTTTGATGTATTATTATTTTTTTATTATTCATTTTATTTAATATACTTACATCACTCTCAACTCAATATCTTTTAGTTTACCTTTTTTTTTTGTGGTCAAGTACCCTAGTGGCTAGATTCACACACATTATGTGTGGGGAATCCGAAGTTCGAACCCCGACCCCTGCACAAATTACGGGACAATTACGATCTTTTAGTTTACCTTTATTGCAATGATAAATACATTATTAATTTTTAAGAAGTTTATTATAAAAAACAATACTTCAAAATCTAATTTAGTAAAAAATTTAGTGACTTTTTTTATTAATACATCTTTTTTAATGGGTGTGAAATGATATAACGATTAAATCGGAGTAACAAATTTTAGTCTAAGCTAAAGATTACAAAGTCAAATTTGTCTAAAGAAGCAATGGGCTGTTGACACGTGTGTATTGTAGGTTTAACACATGACTGTATAAACTCCTAGTTGTGGCAAAGTGTGGTTTCTTAGTGGATGCTTTGCTGCCATGGACGACCCACATGTACTCCTTAAATGCATGAATTTTCAAACAGGATCATAATACCCCAAAAAAGGACCATAATGCTTATTTATTAGCCACGAGGAAAGGTTTTTTTTCTTTGGAGCATTTGTTACGAAATAGAAGGAATGGGGTGTGAGGAATTGCCGTCATGAATTGACACACTTGAAAATATCAAACGTGCAATGAACATCATGCAATTCTAGGGAAATTTCGGCACGTTATAAAGAATTAAGTCTATATATTTAAATACCGTAAAAAAAATACTTAAATATATATATTATTGGAGAAATTTTTGCATATATACTTGAGATTTTGAAATAATATTATGAAAAACCATACTTACATACGGTGATGGATCCATAAATTTTGAATAGTAGAAGCAATATGTACATATAAATTTCAAACAATACTATTTACTATTTTTTGTGAGTTCTCTTATTTCTCAGTAAGATATATATTCTCTACTTTAACTGTTATTGATGAAATATCTTCTTTGCCTTTGATAAAGAAAATCACTTAAGAAGAAAATGCATTTAATATAGCGTGTATATATTATTAGTAACCTAATTCTTGGTTGAATGTTAGTTTTAGTGAGATACTATACACTATTAATAATTAATGCTACACATATAATTGTTGGACCGTTGGTGAAGAACAATGAATAGGAAAGGTACCAAGAAAGCCAAAAACAAAGTGGGGGCACGAGCCTGCTCAAGGGCCAACGTGCATCCATCCCTGCTTACGTTTATATTTGAAAGAATATTATGATATATGATTATATAATAGCTTGATCACACATTTCATTCATTTTTAGAAACAGTATATCTTACGTAGTATATAAAGGAAAAGTAAATCTTTCTCTCTCCCTACCTCCAAATTCCTCCAAAACAGACCTTAAATTAACATATTTAGTGTACAAACCCTTAATTAACACATTTAGTTTATGATTGGATACACGTTTCCTACTAAGGCTAGGATGTTGTTGGTTCTAAGAAAGATGATGTTCCACCCAAAAAGTTGGAACTTATATGTCAAAAATTGAGAACAAAAGAATTACACTTCACTATTTTACAAGTGTGGCTGAAGTAAGTATAGTTTCTTTGTAAATTTACTTAATTTCATTATAACTTAATTTTGTTCCAATATCTTAGATATCTACACCACCTTTGTATTGAATTGGGCAAAAGTGAGGTGTATGGACTTGTAGTCATCTCTAGTAGTTGCACATAATTAATACCAAAGAAGCGTGAAGTAACTTTTCTATATTCGTTAAGAAAGAATATGGGAGATAACAAAATCTCAACCATTGTTGATTAGTAAGCATTCAATTTATTTATTGTGCATGAACTGCGATATGTTTAATGATAAAAATTTAACGAATTAGTATTCTTTATTGTAGAGCTTTGGAAGGATATAGTAAGTTGCAATGTGTGAGAAGGCATAATAAAGTAGTATATGGTTCTATCCTACGATAAGTTGTTTACATAAACTAATGTTTCATCTATTATCTTTGTAGTGTTTTTGTATTCTATAACAATTCTTGAATAATAATTACCAACTAAACAGTCACATTTGTTCATATTCAATTTCATATTCGAATGGAGGTAGTTTTTTAAGAGAGAAACTACGTTGCCATGACACATATGTTGAACATTGTATCTGGTGGTGTTAATAATTCATGGATGCAAGTACGTAATAGGATTTTTTTAACAAGTTGTATAAGTTACTTAATTTTATTTTTTCATGTTTATATTTCATGGTGTTAATATTTATTCAATTTCATATGTATAAGTTAATAATTCATGGTGTTAATATTTATTCAGATATTTGTGGATTCAAATCTCTTTCGTAAGAATGAAGTTAAAAACTTTCAAGAACACTGTGCAAATATGCTTTTGGAACTTATTGAAGCAAGTGTGGATTCAGCTTAGTGTGAGATTGGTTTTGGAATAGACTTAGTTATGAGACAGGTTATTGGAACAGGTGGGGATTCAACATAGTTGGCCTATTTTGAGTTTTTGTTTATTTAGTGTGCTTGTTGTTCTTATTGTATATGTTTTTATCTATTTCTACTTTGGCCTAACTCTTACCTTGCTAGTACAGTGGCTTTTTATGATTTTGTTTTGATTAGTACATGTTTTACATGTATCTTGGTCTAACTCTTAAATGTATCTTTTGATTAATACAATTTAATGGGATGAGATACTCTGCAGAGGAAAATGGGATTCAAATTCTGCATACATGCATGAAAGAGAGAAAAAAGAAGTGTACTTCTTAGGTCGATTGAAACTTATACGACTTAAGAAATTAGTTCCTTAGGTCGGGTTAATGTGTCACTCGTATTTTTAAAGGACCATACTTCTTAAGTCGGCTCCCAACTACCCGACCTAATAATATTTATTAGTGGCTCAAAATCCAACTTAACACACCAGAACTTGTTATGTTGCCTGCTATTAGGTCTGGTTCAAAACCGACTTAAGAGGCCTTTTTTAAATGACTTAAAAGGATTCCTGCACCAGTGCTTCTGAGTATTCGTAAGTTTGAAAGAAAGAAAAAAAAAATCCATGGAAACCAATGAGTGCTTAATAAAAAATTGTAGAGTAAATTACACTTCCCTGCTTAAATTACACTACTTTTCCTCTTTTATCAAAATATACATTCACATCCCTTTTTATGCAAAAATTATTAAAGAAAATTACACAGCCCTCCATAGAGTGAAGCTTGAATTGCATTCCCCTCTCTTTTTATATTAAAATAAACACTCTCCTCCTTTGTTAAACTTTTTAGCTCATTATTATATAATTAAACTTTTAACAAGAATATTTTTTTATCTATTTTTTATTCACAATATCATTAGCAACATATTATAAACTATGAAGCCAAATAAGATAAAATATAAATATTAACTTTCAAATAATATAAAGATGAAAAATATTGAACAAATGATTAAAATTGATAAAATAAGCTAATTAAAAGTAAATTTTATATTATAATATCATAAAATTAATAATAAAACATTTAAAGTTAATTATCATTGACACTTCAAGTTATAAAGAAAGAACAATGGTATTTCTTAAATGGTGCCTTGAAATTTTCCACATAAAATGGTGACTTAAAGTTAATTGTTATTATAAAAATATTTATTTAAAGTAGAAGAATTAAAGTGTACTACATATTTAAGCCTCAAGGAGGACAAAGTGTAATTCTAGCATCTCATTGGGGAGGAAAACATAATTTTGTCTACATATTTAATTTTCAAAGGAGTGAAGTGTATATTTGAACATAAATGGAGAGATGGGTGTAATTTAAGCTTATTTCAGAGCGGTGGAGTGTAATTTACTTAAAATTGTAATCCCTCTGCTGTATTTTAAGTGTCCTTTTAGAATAGTACTCTTCAATTGATAAAGTGGATTTTTGAAGTTTTTTTTTATCATACTCTCATTTTAATCCATCAACATTTTTTTCCCATACAATATTGCACTTTCCAATTAATTTGATCGTCATTTTTTCTCCCATAATTAAGAATTATGATACACTCTCCCTTTCTCCGATAAATTTTTATTTATTTACACACACTATATCTCTCCAATAAATTTGATGAACCATCCCTTTTATTTTGTTCTATTGAGCCTTTCGCTCTTACTTCTTGTTAAACATTCATGAAGTCTTTTGTTTTCCATCAAAAAATTTCTTCTATTTTGCACTTGATATTTTTAACAATGTCACCAATGTTATATTTCAACTCCTCAATTGATTTATATATCATGGAACCACAGTTATAGGGAATCAAATTTAGTTTCATTATTAGCAACAAAACAAATTTAGTTTCATGGAAGTTTAAATTTGCAGATAATGAAATACAAACTTTGTTTCAGAAGAAAAAAAAAAGTACTATTGAAAAAGAAGTAAAGTAAGAGTAATTGAAAAAAAGTATAATCGACAAGTTGTATTTTTAAACTATTAAAACAACAACTAAAGAAGTTAATTAAAAAGAAAGAAAAAATGTACTCAAACCACATTTAAAAGAGACGGATTGAGTACTTCAAAACACTCTACCGTGATTTATTATTTACCCAATACATTGCCTTAGGAAGGCTTGTGGAATGTCACATGTGCGCCCTACTACACAGGAACACCACCCTCAAGTTGATCCTGCTTGTTGAATCGATCACTAACTTACTCCCGCGTTCGTCGTCGGATTTCACGAAAGCAGTTACACTAAGCTTGTCTATGTAAACGTGACTCCATGCCACGTCCCATGTACGATCACATTTTACACGCTTTTTCTCACACTTCTCTCTCAAGTTCACATACTAACTTGACCGTCATAGCAGTTACATGTTTTGCATGTTTCTTCATCATCCATGACAAACAGTCTTCGCCATCGAACATATCATAATTTTTTTTCCAATTAATATATTTTTATTTATTATATTTCAAAATATTTAACTACTTCACTGACTAGTATTAATGATAATTTAATTAGAAATTTGTTAGAAACACTCTTTTTCTAACACTCACTCTATTATTTGATAAAATTTACTTGGGTTTCATACTTTAAAAATAGACCCACATAAAATAGTGAAACTCACATAAGTTTCATCTAATAAAAGAATAATTATTATTGTTAGAAAAAGAGTGCCGATAGTATTCCTCTTTTTTTTTTTTGGTTCAATAGTCTAGTGGCAAGATCACACACTTTTAAAGTGTGGAGAAGTGGGGAATCCGGGGTTCGAACTCCGACCCCTGCAAACATTGTCCCTGGTAGCTACCAACTGAGCTACACTTACGAGACTAATAGTATTCCTCTTAAATAGTAAATAAAACTCATTTGATTATTGAAATCATCACAATTACTCAAACATACAAAATGTAACAGCCTGATTTTCACTAGATTTAATTTTAATTGTTTTTATGTGTGTTTAATTATGTTCATATGTGATTAATTACCTATGTGTGTATTTTAATGGGTTTTCGTGTTAGAAGGGTATTTTGGTCATTTTTCGAGTATAGTAATTTCATGGTGAGAGTTATTTTTAGTGTTGCAAGTGAGAACCATTATTTTTACTAAGTTACTATTCGGTTGTGATAATTAGTTTTGAACCGATAATTATTTGATAATTTTTAACCGTGAGTGGATAGAAACTTTAGGAGTTAGTTTATAAGGGTTTTGAGCCCATTAGACTTTAAGGGTTAAGCCCAATAGTGTAGACACTATTTAAGCCTTAGACTTTAAGAGAATTGGGGTTCACAATCATTTTACAAAATTTTGAAAAGAGATAGAGAGAGAAAGAGGAAGAAAAGAGGGTTGTGGAGAAAAGCTTGAAGAACCAAGAGGAGCTAGGGATTCTATTGAAGCTTTTCCTAGGATTATTGCTTATTGAGGTAAGAGGGTTAGATTTCAATCATAATCTTTTAGTTAGTTTCTTCTCTCTTTTTCTACACATAAGTGCTTATTTGAATAAGTGATTATTGTGAACCTACCCGTTGAAATTCGAGCTCATGTTGTAGTGATATCTTTGAGTATGTTAATTTGATGATAATTGAAATTGTTGTTTATGAAATTGCATGTTCATGATATATATATATATATATATATGACTACTTGATGAAATATGTCCAATTGATGAATTATGACATGTTGTTGTTGAATTGTGATGGAATACATGATTATAAGTTGTGGTTAATTGTTGTTGATAATCTCATATCATGGTTTGGGTATGAATTATGATTGGAGTTGTTGTTGTTGTTGAATTGAGTTGTTGTGAAGAATTGAATTGTGGTTGTTGTTGAAAACTTGTTGTTTTGAAAAATGGTTTTAAAACAATTTATAAAACATATTCAATTGTCGCAAAATGAGTGTATTCGATGTGTTAGAGCCCCGGGTCATGCCTTGGATCATTTTTGATGAATGGGGGACTTAACCCTTCGATTTTTGGGCGAAAATGGCGAAGACCCGAGGCCGAAACACGCGAAAACGCGCGTTTACGGAGTGCTGCACCTGAGCAAGGGCGCTAGGCGCCCATAGTCAGAGAGCTAGCGCTAGGTGCTGCACCTCTAGCGCCAGGCGCCCAGGACAGGACAACAGGAACGTTGTTCCGTGTTCGGGTGCTTGGGGGCAGTCGTGTAGGGGTCTTATGCGATCGTTTTGAAGTGTTCTTTTGCTGTTTTCACTTACTTTTCTACTGGAACATAATTGGCTTTGTTGAAACTTAAATTTTCCAAATGGTTTGAAACTTGAAGTTATGCCGTTTTTGGTTTTCGGAAATTATCGGAAAATGATCTTTTGTGAACATAAAGGATTACAAACTTGGTCTACAGTTCATATGAGATTAGACAAGGCGTGTAAGGATGGTATAATGTCCTAATCATTTCAAACTTGATTTTCGGGTGGGATTTTGGAATATGTGAACTTGGGATTTTCTCATACGGACTTAGGCTAATCTCTGAACTAATGCTTGATAGTTCGTAAGTGGCCTATGCTCATACTTATATGATTAATTAAGATCGAGTTGTAGGTTTCCAAACTTGAACAAGTTACTTTGCTTTGAAAAGTATCAATGTTTGCCGTTTTGCTACTTGATACAGACTTTGTCGAAAATGGTTATTTAAAGCCGATTACTTTATATATATTTCGTGAATGGCTTTATATGATTAAATGAAGATATGTGAACGATTGTTACGTGTTGAATATGATGTTTATCATAAGGTGTTGTATTTTCTCCTTTACTTGGATTGTGAGAAAGTATATGGAGTTGTTGAGCTATATTATATAGTTGATGTTGATTAATGTATATATGACAATTATATGTTGATTGATTGTGTGGACGTAAATACTTGATAATGCAATTGTTGTTGAAGTTGATCAATGTAAATGGAGGTGTACGTTTACATTGTTGTTGGTGGATATTTATGTTGGAGATTTTGCATTATTGGGTCTTTGCTTGTATGTCCATGCATCATAGTCATATTGAGTAATATGCGAAATGTAAAAGGAGATATACTTTTACATAAGTGAATTGTAAGAGGAGGTGTACTCTTACATAAGATGTTATCTTGGCATCTTGTTGTTGGTGACGGTACCGCATGCATCTAGAAGAGTCTAGAACATTGCATGCATTTGAGTAATTGATGAGTCGTGTCATAATTGAATCTGTGTAGATTGGTGGAATTCGGTGAATGTTGTGATTATGTGGATTGGTGTATACGTACATTGGTGGATTTGTTGACGGTTGTGAATAATTGAATTATGTTCTAATTGCATGTTTTACTTGCTTGTGCTTATACGCTTGGTGAATCTAATTGATGATAATTATTTTGATAATAGTAATGAGGTGAGAATTGTATATGTATATACATATGATGTGGTGATTTCTTTGATAACAATGATTGCTTGTTTATAACTTTGAAATGATGAATTGTACTTGTTGAGTTAAGTATGCTAAATAAAGAATAAGGTGAGTAATCATTTCATTGATTGATGTTGATAAATGATGAGCTTATGTTGATGACTCGATTAGAGATTGAATGTGTTTGCTATGCTATGTTAGTGATGTGATAGCTTGAGGTGTATGGAATGAGGGATAATAATCATGTGATGTTAGTATTCTAGGAGGGATGGGTATGTATATGTGTTATGCATGAAATCCTTGAATGTTTATGTTTGTTTTTGTTGATTATGATTGATGTGAAGTTAACCCCCAGTGGTTTTGACCGCCTACTTGTTTGTATGAATGGGTAGACGGAGTGCAGGAGTAGTTTGCTCTTTGGTGAGCGCTTGGATAGCGGGAGCTAATCTCCGTTATCGTTTCTTGGAGTCTTAGATTAGGCTCTGATTAGGACGTCGGTCTTTATGTTTTTGTTGGATTTATTTGTTATTGAGATTTCACCCATATGTCGGGATTTGGAGATTTTATATGATGATGTATATTGATCTCATGACATGTATACTTTGGAGATGTATGATTTATATCCGCTGCGACTGTTGAGAAGTTTTATATATGCATGTTGTTTGATAGTTGTTGAAGACGTAACGTCTATTTCTTAAATATATGCTTTATTCGCGTGTTTTATCGCTTTAATAGAAATAGGGTGTTACACAAAACATGAATGGAACCCTAAAATAAGATATCGAAGAAGCAGTAGTGTCTCAAATTTTAATTTACATATTTTATGCTTACTATTGTTTTTTTGTTAAATCAACATCAAATAAGTCACATTTTCAATCATTGGAATGTGAAGGATTTTATTTATCTACTCTCTTGGTCTTAAAATGAATGTTGTTGTTTAACAATGTGTAATATTTACATGATATACTTTAATGTTATCTTTCGATTAAATTTATAAAGACAAATGATAATAAATAAGATGTTGTTTAATTTTTTTTAATGAACATTTTCGAAATATAAAATTTTATAATTTTTGTTAATAGGTAATTAATGATATCAAAATTAAAATTGTACATTGACGTACATAAAACAATCAATTAAACCAATGATTTTAAACGAAAAAAGTATATTTAATTTAAAAAATTAAACAGCTATATATCATAATTCATAGACACAAGTAACACTTATTTACCCAAAAACTGTCCCAAATTTAGAGTTGATTTAGTGGAACTTCAATTCAAATTTCATATAGTATAATTTTCATCTAATGATGTTAATCTCTCAAAAAAATCTTATGATGTTAATTGTCTGACCTTGTGTATGAATGATTCCTTCTACCATAAGGAATAAATGAGTCACTTGTTAGATTAGGATTAGCATGACCGTAAATTTGATGTAACCAATTAGTGAATTGATGGCAAGTACAAAGTGCCAAAATTACGTATGTGTTCAACGTGAACAAGCAAAATTTGCCATAAAAAGGAGACCAGGCGTGATTGGAATGGAAAGTTTTGGAATAAAGGTGGGCCTAACAATGCACTTGTCAGTTATCACATGATGACCTACCTCATTTAGAGAGTTCAGATCAGTGGAATACATGTTCAATCAAGTTTACATATAGCAGCTGTGTAGATGTAACACTCTCCCACCAGGCTCAAAAAAGTTTGTCACTCAAACTAGTTGGAATTAATCAAAGCTTGAATTAATCTTCACCATTAATTCTTTGTTAAAAAATAGGCTTAATTGCACTTTTGGCTCCCTATGTTTCAAGAAGTTGAGATTTTGGCCCCCTAACTAATTAAAATACAAATCAGTCCGCTATGTATTGGATCTTTGGCAGTTTTGGCCCCTTAGACCAATTTTGACTCAGTCAACGCTGACGTGACACTTCAAAGCAATGCACACATGGCGGCTTTGAAGTGTCACGTCAGCGTTGACCGAGTCAAAATTGGTCTAGGGGGCCAAAACTGCCAAAGATCCAATACATAGGGGGCTGTTTTGTATTTTAATTAGTTAGGAGGCCAAAATCGCAACTTCTTGAAACATAGGGGGTCAAAAGTGCAATTAAGCCTAAAAAATAATAGACTTAAATACATTTTTAGTCTTCTATTTTAAAAAAATCAAAGTTTTGATCTTCTATTTTAAAAATCGGTTTTTGTCCTCTATTTAATTTTTTTTTTTTGGAATTTTGATTTAGGGTCTTCCTAACCAGTGTTCTCAGGGTAATGGTTAAGAAAATTATAAATAGAAAATTTGTCTTGAAAATATAAATTTTGACTTTTAATTAAATAATAATTACATCATTTTTTTTTTTATAAAAGTTACTTATTTTGTTTGCTTAACCAATGCCTGAAGGTACTGTTTAGCATTCTGCAAAATGGTATTGTATTATTACACTAGTATATTAGTATACTAACTTGTGACTTGATGTCTCGAAAATAATCTAGCGATTTTTTGTTATGATGTTGATTATTCATTTATAATCTAACGAACGCTTATCAGGTCAAACTGAATATACATGTCAGCAAAAATAAGTTTAATTAATATTGTTACTTCCTCTAAAATAAAATATTGTTACTTCTTATGTAGTGAATGTCTTTGCAAAATCATTTTCAATACAAAGAGATCAAGTATATGTAAGAAATCGTCACATATTTTATTAGGAAACCTTGTTTTCACAAGCATCATGGCTAAAAATCACGCTTGAACAAAATCGGGAGCATCAACCCAAGACGAGTTAGGATTACAAGGAGTATGGCTCATGTCATTATTATTCAAGGTAACATGGTGAAAAATGGTGGCGAATTTGCCGTTGCAAATATCTATGCTCCGTGTGACCCCCTTCGTAGGCAAGATGTTTGGGCCCAACTTGGTATGATTCTTAGTAATTTTAGACATTTAAGTTGGTGTGTTTGTGGTGATTTTAACGCCATTCGGTCTCAGGCTAAGCGTAAAAGCAGAGTTGTTGGCACAATTGTTAAAGACTACTCTCATTTCAACTAGTTCATAGATGGTAACATTCTTTTTGATCTTCCTCTTTGGGGTAGAAATTTTACTTGGTTTAGAGGGGATGGTGTCTCTATGAGTCGGCTTGATCGTTTCCTTCTCTCTGAAGATTGGTGTGCCCATTGGCCTAATATGATTCAGCGTGCTTTAATTCGTGGCCTTTTTGATCATTGTCCTATTTTTGCTATCTATGGATGAAGAAAATTGGGTCCCTCGCCCTAGACGCATGTTGAAATGTTGGGCGGATTTACCAGGTTACAAACAGTTTGTTCGGGATAATTTACAGCTGTATCATATTGAGGGTTGGGGTGGCTATGTCCTTAAGGAAAAGTTAAAGCTGATAAAGGGGAGTCTGAACAATTGGCATCAGAACCACACCCAAAACTTAGAAGGCCGAATAAATGATTTACAAGAACGTATTTCTATTCTTGATGCTAAA
>Ga0228710_1010153_pt1 | contig 12722 bp, 18 predicted proteins | sample MedpolnodulmetaG_FD_177995 | JGI IMG/M metagenome (GOLD analysis project Ga0228710, IMG submission 177995) | Root nodule microbial communities from Medicago polymorpha collected in Santa Monica, California, United States - pink nodules | ecosystem: Host-associated > Plants > Roots > Nodule...
TGGAAACTCTCACAAGATTGTGAGGAGTGGACTAGCCCACGTTGGGTGAACCACTATAACTCTCTGTGTGTTCTTTCTCTTCCCTTTACTCTTTTAAATTCAGTATCACTATACACACACAACACAGCTACTTGATTAAATCAGTTTCTGCATAATCTGCACAAGAACGTCAGAACGTTCTGAAGTAATTTCACTAACTTAACTTTTCCAAGTAAACCACTTGAGAATTAATTTTAAGTTGCAGGTTAATTTTTAAAGGGTCACAATTCAAACCCCCCCCTTCCTTGTGACTATTTTATTCACTTCAAGGGTATCTAAGGAAGAGGCATATATCTCAACCTGTCTTTTGAGCAAAGAAGAAGAGATCAAATTGTGGCATCAAAGGTTGGGACATCTACATCTGAAAGGGATGAACAAAGCCTTAACTTCAGAAGCTATCAGAGGTCTGCCTGATCTAAAGATTGTTGAAGGCAACATATGTGGTGAATTTCAGATTTGCAAACAAACAAGGATGTCGCATCCAAGGTTGGACCATCAAGTAACCTCTAAAGTCCTTGAACTTCTGCACATGGATCTAATGGGACCTATGCAAGTTGAGAGCATTGGTGGAAAAAGGTATGTTCTTGTTGTTGTTGATGACTTCTCAAGATTCAGTTGGGTGAACTTTGTTAGAGAAAAATTAGATACATTTGATGTGTTTAAAAATTTGTGCACACAATTACAAAGAGAAAAGGATTGTGGCATTGTGAGAATTAGGAGTGATCATGGAACTGAATTTGAGAATGCTAGATTTGATGAATATTGCTCAGGTGAAGGAATCAAACATGAATTCTATTCTCCTATAACACCTCAGCAAAATGGTGTTGTGGAAAGAAAGAACATAACTCTCCAAGATCTACCAGAGTCATGCTTCATGCTAAACACTTACCTTATCATTTCTGGGATGAAGCCATGAACACAACATGTCATATTCACAACAGGGTTACCCTAAGGACTGGAACCTCAACAACTCTCTATGAGATATGGAAGGGGAGAAAACCTACTGTCAAACATTTCCATGTGTTTGGTAGCAAGTGTTACATCTTGTCTGATAGAGATTACAGAAGGAAGATGGATCCTAAGAGTGATGAAGGAATTTTTCTTGGTTACTCCACTAACATCAAAGTCTATAGGGTCTTTAATTCCAAAACTGAACCTGTGATGGAATTTATTAATGTAATGATAGATGATGTGCCTAAAGAAAAGGTTCCTGATGTTGATTCTGATGTTGGAACACCTGTTCAGGAAACAAATGTACCTATCCAGGTGAATGAATCTGAACCTGAGAAAGAAGAAATTGAAGATGCTGAGCAAGATCAGATGTCCACTACTAGAGGTCCCTCTATAAGAGTTCAAAAGAATCATCCTCAAGACATAATCATTGGGAATCCTGACCAAGGAATCACAACCAGAAGGTCAGTTGGAGTCATTGCCAACTCCTGTTTTGTGTCCAAGATTGAACCAAAGAATGTCAAAGAAGCCCTGACTGATGAGTTCTGGATTAAAGCAATGCAAGAAGAACTGAATCAATTTAAAAGGAGTGAAGTGTGGGATTTAGTTCCAAGACCTGAAGGTATAAATGTAATAGGTACCAAGTGGATCTATAAAAACAAGTCTGATCAAAATGGTACTATAATCATAAACAAGGCAAGATTAGTAGCTCAAGGCTATACTCAGATAGAAGGTCTGGATTTTGATGAGACTTTTGCACATGTTCCTTGGTAAAAATCTATAAGATTACTGTTAGGTGTATCATGTATACTCAAGTTTAAGTTGTTCCAAATGGATGTAAAGAGTGCCTTTCTGAATGGGTACTTAAATGAAGAAGTCTATGTTGAGCAACCAAAAGGATTTGTTGGTCCTAGATTTCCCAATCATGTCTATAGATTGAAGAAAGCTATGTATGGATTAAAGCAGGAACCTAGGGCTTGGTATGAGAGACTCGCTCAGTTTCTTGTTAATCAAGGATACAGGAAAGGAGGAACAGACAAGGCCTTGTTTGTAAAAGATGATAATGAAAGACTGATAATTGCCCAGATATATGTTGATGACATTATTTTGGTGGGATGTCGAACAAGATGGTTCAACATTTCATTTAGCAAATGCAGTCTGAGTTTGAGATGAGCTTGGTTGGTGAGTTGACCTATTTTCTTGGTCTTTAGGTTAAACAAATGGAAGACACAATCTTCATTTCCCAGAGTAAATATGCCAAAAACATCGTGAAGAAATTTGGCTTGGATAATGGTGGTCACAAGAGAACTCCAGCTGCAACTCACTTGAAGCTGACAAGAGATGAAAGTGGTATATCTGTTGATCAAAGCATGTACAGAAGCATGATTGGAAGTTTATTATATCTTACGACAAGCAGATCAGATATCACTTTTGCTATAGGTGTGTGTGCAAAGTATCAAGCTGAACTAAAGATGAGTCATCTTACTCAAGTAAAGAGGATACTAAAGTACATCAATATCACCAATGATTATTGGATCTTATACTCATATAGTGAAGACTCTAAGTTGATGGGCTACTGTGATGCTGACTGAGCAGGAAGTGCTGATGACAGAAAAAGTACCTCTGGAGGATGTTTCTTTCTAGGAAATAATCTAATTTCCTGGTTTAGTAAGAAATAGAATTGTGTCTCTCTATCCACTGCTGAAGCTGAATACATAGCAGCTGGAAGTAGTTGTTCTCAACTTGTTTGGATGAAGCAGATGCTGAAGGAGTATAATGTTGAACAAGATGTTCTAACATTATACTGTGACAACCTAAGTGCTATCAATATTTCCAAGAACCCTATTCAACATAGTAGAACAAAGCACATTGACATTCGACACCATTTCATTAGAGATCTTGTTGAAGAAAAGGTTATGACACTTGAGCATGTTGACACAGAGGAGCAACTGGTAGACATTTTCACCAAGGCCTTAGATGCTAAACAAATTGAAAAATTAAGAGGCAAGTTGGGAATTTGCCTACATGAGGAGGCTTAATCATCTGTCTTGTAAGACGTGGTTTCTATTCTCTTTTGTTACACGTCTTTGATTTGTGGGGTATACTCTGTCATGATATACTCTTGTAATGTTCTTTATTCTGATTGACATATTTTATGGCTAAAAAGGGGGAGAAAAATGGTATATCTATACTCTCTATATGCATGTTTGTTTGCATTTATTTTGCAGCTATTTGGATGTGTGTTGTATGTTGTCATGAATGTTGGAACATCTTGATGTTCTTCATGATGATCTGAGAACTTCTCAGTATTTTTATATTGTACATGTTCCTTGCTGATATTCATTAGAATATTGGAACATGTCTGTGAAGACTTATGTAGATGTTGGCACTAAAGCTGCAACATCTTAATGCTACTCTGAGTATTTATTTTTCTCAGTGTTTGTGCTGTACATGTTCCCTGCTGTTGCTATAAGAAATTGAAACATGTATGTGTGACCTTGATAGGTCTGTTAGCTTAGGTATGCTAGTTGGTGAGTATTCCCTGAAGATTTGATTGATTCAGCCCTGAAGTTTTTCTTTATTCTATGTGTTAAGAGTGTTGGCTTTCATGATTCTTATTGTGCATGTGTTCAGGGGGAGTAATGGAATATTCATGTAAGTAGTCACTCATAGGTTCTTATATTCAGGGGGAGTGATACCTCTATGTGTGCTTGCGCTAGTTGAAGCTGGTTGACAAGATGTTGAGCCAGATTTTTAAACATCCATGTCTGTCACTTGTAAGTATGTGAATTTATTTTTCCTTACTTCTATATGTGGTTAGCGACAGTACTCTATAGACATCCATGTCTGTCACTTGTAAGTGTGGGAATTTAATTTTCCCTTACTTCTCTGGTTGGTTGGTGACAGTACTTTGTAGGTATGGGAAATTTATTTTTTTCCTTGCCTCTATGTGTGGCAGGTACTCCTATCTGAAGTGTTGAAGGATGTTGGAACATCCAATGTTTATGGGAATTCATTCCCTGAGTGTAGCATAGGAATTTATTTTTCCTCTGCTCTTGAGAGAGTTCTTTACTCTTTGTTTTAGTGCTTGGAAGATTTATTTTTTCTAGCATATGTGTGACAGGTTTTCCTGTCTGATGGTGCGAAGGATGTTGAAACATTCAACCTGCATGGGAATTTATTTTTCCTCTGCTCTTTAGAGACTATGTTATTGATCTTATCCGCTACTGCATGTCTCTGATAAGTGTAATACCTCTACAGCCAAAGCTGTGATTGATGATTATGTGAGGTATTCTTGTATGCACACTTCTGTTATGTCTTTAGTGATACTACCCGCTACTCCTTCTTCTTGAATATGTGTTCGTAATGACTTGAGGAAGTGTATCTAAGGTATCCCTTTAGATTATGTGTGCTAGTTGTTTCTTCATAGGTATGTGTTCATGCTATTTGAAGAAATGGATGTCTTCTGTATCTCTCTATATTCTTTACATTTGGCCTTAATTTGTTTTAGCCAAAAATTTGCCAAAGGGGGAGATTGTTGGGTATTTGTATTGGCTGCATTATTGATAAAACAAATATCCTTATCTGTGTTGTTGGAGTCAACGTTCCAACATGTGCTTAGGCATCTCTGTAAGATGTTGGACACGATGTTCCAACATTCTGGCACGCTTCAGTGTACTTGGGTTCATGCCTATTTGTACGAGCGCCCTTTATTGTTTAAGGACAATATTTCCTTATCTTATTGACCAAGCAATGTGCATATCTTTACAGAATCAGTTGTGGAATATTCCTAATGTAGGAAATATTTGTATTTGTTTTGGACGATCCTAAAGATGTTCCGACATTTTAGAACTTTTCATATTTGTTTCTGATTTCTGTTTTGCAGATTAGATGAACCGATCTGCTTTGTTCTGAAGTCCAACTAAGTATTGGGTCCAAGATGCTTCACTATATAAACAAGACTTCAAGACCTAATTGATCATTCAAGCCATCATTCTAAAAAGTTTTGATTTTTAGGGTTTTGAGTCTACATGTGCTCTATTCTTGTATCATGTTGATGCAAGTTTAGAACCTTTACTGTGAGCCTTTCTTGTATCGTTTGTAATACATGTTTAGGATTGTGTGTTGAGTTTGATACTCTTGTATACTACACCGAAGTTGTGAAACAAAGTGCTAGTTGTTTGTTTGAAGGTAACATCATCATTAAGTTTGTTGTTTGAGGTCAGATAGGTCACAAGGGTTGTGACTGACCATAGGATGGTGGGATGGGATCTCAGATCTAGGAGTTCCTAGATTGAAGTCTATACGGGTAGGTCCTAGGTCTTTAGTGTAAACGAGGAGTTTGCTGAGAGCTATAGAATAAGGACTACACTAGTGGATTTCCTTCCTGGCTTGGTAGCCCCCAGAGTATGTGTGTTTGTCACCGAACTGGGTCATCAAAATCACTGTGTTCTTTACTTTCTTGTCATTTATTTTATTGTTTTTATTTCTATTTATTACATGATGTTGGAACATTGAACGGAACATTATAAAAGATGAAACATCAGACAAAACATTTTAAAACAAGTGTGCTAGAATTTCAGGTCTGAGTGTCCTAATCATCTCAAGAGACAACAAAAGGGCCATTATGTCTTCTAGTTAAATGAAGAAGTATATGAAGAAGAACCAAATGGAGAAAGTGTCAATCATGTCGCAGCTCTTACTGGAAGATGTGAGTCTGATGAGGATCCTTATGGCGAGGATGTTACCTATGATGAATTACTCGACTCCTATGAAGAAGTTTGCCTTGAAAAATAAAAACAAAGGAAGCTCATAATCAAACTTGAACTTGAGAGTGGAAAACTTCTATCTACTATTGTTGAATTGCAAACTGAGGTAAGGTTTTTGACTCAAGAACTAACTAGCATGACCAAATCTGTCAGGATGCTGAATAATGGTTCTGATATGCTAGATGAAATCCTTCTAGTTGGTAAAGGGTCTAAAAACTGTACAAGAATATGATTTAACTCTCAATCTCTGAGCAAACAAGGTGAAACTTCTAGAAAGGTGTTTGTTTCTTCTGAAAATAAAACTGAGGTCATATTGTCAGATAGAATGTCAAAACATCCTGGTAATTTTCAAAAGAAACAAAACAACACCATGTTTGTCCCCTGGAAGTGTCACTACTGTGGTAGGAATGGTCACACAAGGCCCTACTGTTTTGATCTATATGGTCATCCTAAACAATCCATACCACCTAAGATTAATCGAGTTGTGACTAAAGAATGGAGGCCTAAGGGCATCAATACATGTCATATAGCTCACACAACTCTTAGAACTTCCAAGAAATGGTATTTTGATAGTGGATGTTCAAAGCATATGACTGGAATCAAGAAGAACTTGGTAGATATCAAACCTATTCGAACCAGTTTTGTCACCTTTGGTGATGAAGCTAGTGGAGAAATAAAGGGAATTCGAAAAATGGCTTGTACATGTTTTCCTAGACTTGATGATGTTCTTCTTATGGAAGGACTAACTGCTAACCTAATCAGCATTAGTCAGCTGTGTGACCAAGGACTAATAGTCACTTTCAACAAGTCAGAGTGTTTAGTTATTGATGAAGAAAATAGTGTTCTTATGAAAGGTGAAAGATCAAAAGACAACTGCTATTTGTGGAGACCTAAAGAAGGAAGTGATGACTGTGAATCATGTCAATTCAGAAGGAAAACCAAGATGTCAAAACAAAAGCTGGGTCATCCGATCGTTTCAAGAGCTCTTGAAATTATTCTGGTTCATGTTGGGGACATTCAAGTTAAGAGTACTGATAGAGAAAGAAGCTCTCACATGATTGATGATGGTTACTCATGTGTTAATGAGATAAATCTTAGCAGAAATATGCAGGTCTTTGAAGACATCTGTCAAAGACTTCAAAGAAGAACAAATAGGATGTGAAACTTGAACTCTCGATCTAAAGATGTAATTGTGTTTTGGATATACATGAACAAATTGATTGAAGAAGGTGTTGATATTAGAAACAAGGTTATGAATCTTGTCAAAACAGAGGATGCTGAAGAGAGGCTTGTGGATTTTCAAAAATATGTTGATAACATGCAAAGTAAAATGTTAGAACAATGTATTCAACATGTGATGTCTAAACTAAATACTACTAGTATGCACATGGAACAATGTATTCACTCAACAGGGTCGTGATAAGGATTGGGCAGATACAATAGATGAAAGGAAAGTCACATCCATTATATTGTTCAATTTTGAGAATAACTCTATCTCTTGGGTCAACAAGAAGCAACACAGTGAGTTCTTGTATTCTACTATGTTTGAGTTCATCACTAAAGAATGTAGATACGCTCAACCATTTTGGATGAAAGAAATACCGAAAGAACATAATGTCAAGCATGATGTTATGACATTGCACTGCAATTATCTAGGAGCTGTCATCATCTCAGAAAACTCTTCCAAACCAGCAGGAACAATCACTTTAACATCCATCATCAATCTACCAGAGAGTTAACTGGAAATAAGATTTTCACTTATGAGCAGTGATCACAAAGAAATAATCTGAAGACATTCCTTCCAAAGAGTTGAACACAAGTCAGACTAAGAAGTTAAGGGGTAACTTGGGTGATTACCTATTTGAATTATAGCAATTACAGCTTGAGCGTGCAACAAACACGTTCTCTTCCCTCCATTTTCTGGTGCATACTATTTCAGGGAAATCATTATAAGCTTTCCATAATATCCTACCAACAAGCCATCAGTACACCCTCATCCACACTCCTCGCTCTCTTTATCGCTCTAGACTCAAAGAACTGACTTACACCGTTCCCATCTACCAAACTTTTCCACTCCCTCGAACTTCAAATTTTCTATTTTTCATCAAGATGATTTTTGTGAAGGATCAAGAAACCAAGATGTCACAAGCATTTGACCAAACTTCCCAAACTCCTTCTATGTTGCAAAATACACGGTCCAAAGAAAAAGATGGTTCATCAGAAGCTGTGACCAATGTTGTACCTATTAGGGTTATTCCAGGTTGTGTTCCCACCAAGAAAAGGACTAATACAATGGCAGGGAAAAAAGCTAAGCCTTCTCATGTAAGTGAAACCTCTCATCACTATGTGTCTGCTGAGTTGCCTACTAGAAAACCTAAAAAGGTTGCTTCACATTTTTGTTTCAAGAAACGTCATTCTATGACCAGTTTGTATGGTAATCCCTTGAGTACGCCTAATGTCAAATTTAATGTTGGTACTCCTAATGAACACCCTCTAGAGTCTAATGGTTTGTGATATTGTTCAAACATCTATCAAAACTATTGATGTGAACCCTTGTCCAGATAACCCTAGATTTGTTGAAATCTTAAGTCAAACTAACATTGTTAATAATCCTGTTGATGAAAGTGCTAGTAAGTCACCTTTTAAGAGCTTAGTGTTTGATCCTTTGTATGAAACTGTTGATGTCCTAGTTGTTGAGTCTCTCAAAGAAATCATAACCCATAATAATGTTGCGCCGGATGTTGTGACATTTATGGCACAATCTGATGTTCATATTAAAACCACCCAAGACAACCATCACAAAGAGCCTAAATCTAAGTCAGCCTCTGAAAGTGAAAACTCACAACAAAAAGTGGTTATTGATGGTGGTGAAGAGCAAAAGGGTCATGATAGTGAAGGAGTAAAGACTGTATCTGGTGATGATAAAAATAGTGGTTTAGAAAGTAAGGATGATGTTGTGATAGGTATTGAGAAGGATAGTCCTGATAAAGAGGATGATAAGGTTATGTCTAGTGAATCTGACAAGGAAAAGTTTAACGAATGCTTAACTGAAGAAGAAAAGAATGATGGTGGTTTTAGTAATGAAGAAGGCAATGATAAAGAATCTTCTGGTGCTGATAAAAATCAGGGTGGTAGTATTGAGAATGTGGAGGACATGGATTATGATGATGAGCCTATAGGTAGAAGATTGGCTCAAGGTATAGCAAAAATATTGAAGAAAAGGAAATGGAAGGCTACTGAATGCCAACCCTCAAAGGCTACCAAGAAGAAGGCTGTCGGGGGACCTATAAGAAGTTGGAGTAAGGTTACTGATCATAAAATCATGAAAAAAGTCCCTTAAGAGGAAGGAAGTTCCAACAAGAGACTTTGACTATGATGTTGAGGAAGATGTTCAGGACATCACGCCAGCTGCTACGAAGAAAACTGTTGCTGGAAAGAAGGTTCCTACCAATGTGCCTGAAGCACCATCAGATAATGAGTCATTCCATTATGTTGAAAGTGTTCAAAAATGGAAGTTTTTCTATCACAGAAGGTTGGCTCTTGAAAGAGAAATGAGTAAAGAATCTCTTGATAGCAAGGAGGTGATGAGTTAATTGAAAGGGCTGGTTTAGAGAAGACTGTGGAAGGTATGGTAAATTGCTACAAAAAGCTTGTGAAAGAAAGTCTGGTAAACATTTTGAGGAATTGTGATAATAACCTAAGCAAGGAGTTCATAAAGGTGTCTGTGCATGGTAGATGTGTTGAATTCTCTCCTGAAGTAATCAACATATTTCTTGGAAGAAATGAGGAAGCATGTGCTGAAGTAGAGGTGACAGATGATCAATCACAGCGCAAATTGGGTAGTTATCCTCTAGTAAGTTAAGTGTGAAATATGCTTTTCTGCACAGGATTGGAGCTGCAAATTGGGTGCCCACAAACCATACATCTACCATTGGTATTGGTTTAGGTATATTGTTGTTACAATGACTAAATTTCATTTTGGATCTTTTGTGTTTGAACAAACAATGAAACATGCTCAGTCTTTTGTTGTGAAAATGCCTATTGCATTTCCTTCTATTATCTATGGTGTCATTCTTAGTCAGTATCCTGGTATTTTGGTAAGTGGTGATGTGGCAAGCAATAGGGAATCTCCTATTTCCTTGCATTATAAGTTGTTTGCAGCGACACATGTTCCGACATTGTCATAACATCTAGATAGCAAACTGCTAGCTTAACCTCTAGGGAAGGTATTCTTGCTGAACTGAAGGATTGTCCAAAACATTAGAGGAGACTATCAGGTCAAGCATTGAGAGGAAGATAAGTGTGGACAAGATGATTTTGGCTCTGTCAGCTCTGAGTGAAAAAATGGCTGAAGAGAATGTAGATGCCGCAGGCAATGAATATGAGAATGTGGCTGGAAAAACAGATGTTGATGATGGATATGATGATCAGGAGGAGTCTTAAGCTGAGGTTTGATTCACTTTTGTCTTCATTTTTGTCTCATGTTTTTTCTTTTGTGGATTATGCCTTGGATTTTTATGCACTATATGTGCTTGTTCTGTAACATCTGCACTTTATTGTCCTGGTACTTATGTTCTGCACTCCTATATTCTGCTACTTATGGTTGCTTCAGTTCACTACTTTTCTACTTCTTATGCATGGTTGTTTATTATAATCTCTGGCTAAAAAGGGGGAGTAGTTAGTATATGATGTTCTGCATAATGTTCTGACATGTTCTAAATATGCATGTTTGTTTGAAACCTGTTAATATGTATGTATTCTACAACTAAGGGGGAGTAGTTGATATCTGATATGCATGCATGTGTTCTACAATATGACGGGAAGTAGCTCATATGTTATGATGTATGTTAGCTCATATGTTATGGTAGATTTTCTTTTTGCATGATTATTAAAGAAGTATTGCCATAGGGGGGTAATTTTTTTTTCTTCTGATATACCATTGAGAGGGAGCATTATCTGTTTACTAGCCTGATGATGCCATGATTAGATGATGTTAGTATGTGCTTGATGATTGATTGCATGTGTGTGTGTGTGTATTGTTGTCATACCAGATGTCCTGACATCCTGATGATGTAAGAATTTATTTTTCCTTTAAAGTACTACATGCAGGAGTTTATTTCTCCTTGGGTTGATTATGAAAGTTTATTTCTCTTTGTAGATTTTATTTCTCCTGATCGTGCTTTATGTGAGGTTGGATTCTATTCTATTCTGTTGTGTATGCCTCTGAAGTGTTGGATGGTATCTCAACATGTCCATTATGCATTATTTTCAAAGTTGTTCTTTTTAAGTAATGTTGAAGCTTTCCTGTTTTCTTCTTTCGTGTTGAGTTCTTATGTTAAAGTGAAAGAAGGTATGACTATATGATCTCCTGCTTTTTTATTCTGAATTCACAAGTTCCTTGGTTGTTTGAAGATTTATGATGCAAAGATTGTTTTAGCCAAAATTTTACAAAGGGGGAGATTGTTAGGTCCATAGACATGTATTGGCTGCATTTTGTTAAAACAAGAGTCCTTGCAAGATGTCAAACAAGATGTCTTGACATGTTGGTACGACATCATAGCGTGCCTTGTTCCGTTTTCTCAGAAACTATGTTTACGCATGATATTGTTGAAGATTCCTTGAAGGTTTGTTTCATGTGAAGAGTTGACCAAGAAGCATGTTGGTTCTAGAGGCAGAGAAAGGAAGTTTGTACTTAGCGTGTTTCTTAAGTATGTTGTTGCAACATTTAAGGAAACATCTGATCTGCTTCAGAATATTTGTATTGAAGTTTCTAGATTCAGCTAGATGTCTGGCCCGATTTGTGCATCAAGCCCATTCTGCAATCAAGCTCTATAAAGGAAGACTCAAGACCTAATTCAGTACTGAAGCCGGAATTTACAAAAGAGTCAATTAGGGTTTTTAGTCTGTCTTTGTTATTTGTGAGCCACTCTAATATCACTTTGATATTTGAGTTGGACAGTGTAGTTGAGTTGTAAAACTCTGAATCACTCAAATCTGTTGGAACAAAGGGTGTTTCGCAAAATCACCTCTTAAGTTTTGATGATAACAAGTATTAAAATTATCAATTGGATATGCTAAACATTTGTTCAAGTGTACAGGATCCTAATAAAAGTACTATTCATAGAGGTTCTGATTGAACAAGTCAAAGAGCAAAGGAATTTATATTGAAGCTTAAAGCGTCTGAAGAAATGCGTCTGGACAAAGCGCTCCTGAAGACACGTCATCAGAAGCAAGGTTATCATAAGCATCTCATTAGAAGCCACTTCACCAGAAGTGTTAGAGCATTGACATAGTACAGCATACGAATTGTACAACCACTAACTCTGTGCATGCCTCTGCAACCACCATCTCTGCAACTTGTCTCTATATTAAGACAAGAATAACAGTAATATTTCTGCAGACATTGTTCCGTCTCAAGAGGAATGGATTTGAAATTGGTTCTTCATAGGACAATTATCAAAGCAGGCAAAAGATCAATGGTGAAGAATCAAAGCTTCAAGCAAGACAAGTTGATGTACCGGCTAGTTCTCAACGTCTCTCAAATCCTCTATAAATAGGGATAAAGACTTGAAGAAAAAAAACAGACAAACAAGAACATAAGACCAATACTCTCTGAGCTAAAACGTTGCAAGTTATACACATCAACAACTTAGAGAATTCTTACAAAAGTTCATATCTTAGAATTCTTAAGTGTCTAGAAAAACAGAGTCTGTTCTGTTTGTATTGTTTTGTGAATACCTCTGATTGTATATCAAGTATTCAAAACTCTTTTCAATTCTCTATAATTGTTTAGTGAAGTCTCTTTCTTTTGTGATTGAGCATAGAAGTCTCTTTCTTTGTGATTGAGCAAAGGAAGTCTCTTGGAGTTGTCCTTGAGCATTGAGAAGTCTCTTACTGTGTGTTTGAGCAACTTGTAATTTGGTATTACATTTTAGTGGAACTCTCCTTGGAAGTGCAAGGGGG
>Ga0228710_1010154_pt1 | contig 12722 bp, 5 predicted proteins | sample MedpolnodulmetaG_FD_177995 | JGI IMG/M metagenome (GOLD analysis project Ga0228710, IMG submission 177995) | Root nodule microbial communities from Medicago polymorpha collected in Santa Monica, California, United States - pink nodules | ecosystem: Host-associated > Plants > Roots > Nodule...
ACCCTTTTAATTCAAATGTGTCACTATAAATTCATCATTTGTTAGAAAAGTGAGTATTTGATCTGTATGATTTGTTTTCCCTATCGGATTCAATTTCTGCAGCATTAAAGCTTACTTCTCTTTTGAAAGATTAGTATTTTGACCATACATATAATTCTAAAATTTAAATTCTTTATGACAAGTGAAATTTTATATTCTTTTAGTAATTGAGTATTGTCATCCAAGTGGGAGATTGTTGGATTAATTATTTACTTAATCAATTATGGATTGACAATAATCAATTATTATAAGTTAATATTATATTATAAATTATGGTCTATTGTGTTAAACACTAATTAATTGATGAATATGTGTGATTGAGCTATTCTTTCTAAATGGACTGTGATGAGTTGGACCATTTAGCTAAGCCCAATGAGAGGTCCCTGCCCTCAACCGTTTAGCTATTTAAATGTCATCCCATCAGACGGTTAAGCATTCTGAATATTCTCGTGCTAAACGGAATGAGGGAAGTCATCCCTCTCATCCTTCTGACAGTTATCCTTCATCAACCTAATTCAAAGGTACACAATTTCTTTATTCATTCTTTATTATTGATGATATGCTATAACTTGTATTTAATATAATTCATGGTTAAACTGTTAAACTTTTATCAGTATGGTCATAACCAGCAACAAATAACTCAACCACTTCCAAACAACCATCAACCCCGTCCCTACCATTTAATAGGCCTTAGGTCAAGTTTTAGAAAAGGGCCCCTTTATATAATTATATCATAATTTTTTTATTTTTATAAATGATGGATTCATGGCAGTTGACACCCCAGCTATGCTGATACTCCAAAACACTACTTCAAATACACTTTGTCATATAGATTATTAATAAAAAAAATAACAAAACCAATTATTTTAGAGGTCGAGCCAAACCACGCAAAGCTAAATAAATCAATAGGTAGACATGTCAAACTTTATATAAGTTTTATTATCTGATTTGATAATTCAGCTGATTTACTACCTCTAAAATTTCTTAAAGAGCTTCAAAATCATATATCACCATAAATCTATAAAAGTATGAAATAGACTTCCCTCAAACCCAGTAACATGAAAATCTTTTATCATTTGTCAATAGAATACGATATGTTACTTATAAAAAAAAGTACACAAGACCAAATTTAGTGTCGCAAGCATTAAACTTTCATGATGAAAGTTATATTATAATATGAAATCTAAATACAAATTTAGGTTTGCTTCAATTTGAAAAACCAAAAAACATCCTCAAAATAAAAACAAATTTAGTCTATGGAAAGGAGTAGAGATTTTGCTTTTTACCTGTTGCTTCAGTGTTTTACATTTTATTTCTAAGTGTAGAGTTTTGACCAATGTTGGGGGTGGGAAAATGAAAGCAATGGGCTGTGAAAATGAAATGCTGATGAGTTGTAAAATAAAAAGGGTGAAGGGCTACAAAGTAGTTAGGCCCTCTTTGCGATTTGTGCTATATACCCCCCCCTATAAAACAAGTATTTCTATATGGACCCTCCGCATTAAAAAAAAAATTGTACCCTCTACGGACATGGCCCTAAGCCACCGCACTCCCATCCTATGTCTTGGGCTGGCCCTGACAATCACTCTTATAGATAATATTGTTATAACTTTTGTTGCGACAAAAATCAAGACCCAATTGATTAGCACACAACTTAAAGGAGGGAACATCTGTCGTTGTGTACCTTTGCTTTTGAGTCTTGTGTACAGCTTGTGCAAGGCACTTGGTTTAATAAATATACTGATTTAAATAAAAAAAACACTTGGTTTCCATCTCAAGTATAAAGTAGGAAAAATAAATAAAAATCAAATATAATCACCAAAATAAAATATAAATGAGCAAAATATTAAAATTAAATTAAACATAAGAAACATAAGAAAAGTTAAACAAAGAAGAATAAATAGATAGAAAAAGTTGTGAGTATTGAGAGATTAAAATAAAATAAAAGAGGGGTGAAAGTGATTATGTTGTTTTTGGATTTCTAAACTGTTATATTTGGATTTTCAAATTCTATTATCTACCGAAGTTGTTACTAGGTTGAGTCACAACCAGGTCGCTCTCTTTGAGACGTTTCGTGGCACTGTCCAAAATTGTGCAAGGCAGACTATCAACCATGCCGCCTCTAGGATAAAATAAGCTCAGCTACAACTGTGCGGTTAACTACTGCAGTGTAGAAAACCGTTCGAGATTTACACCCTCAAATATGGTACTAAGACCACTCTTTAATACTAAAACCACTTTAATATGGTATTATTGTTACCACTCTGTTATGGTGCTGAGACCACTCAAATATGGTGTTACCACCATTCTAACTTTAATTTCTCCAAAACATCAATATGGCACTACGATCACTCAAATATGGTGATACCACCATTTCTCCTCAAATAAAAAATATTGAAATAATTTTTATATACTGTTAAGATCATTCTTAATTCTGACGGGACATTGTTATTCCAAATAGGGACTATGATTTTAAAAGTACTTTTTATTCTGAAGGGACATATTATCGAAGGGACTATGTTTTTAAGACCATTCGTAATTCCGAAGGGACATTAAACCAAAAAAGGGACTATGGTCTTAACAATACTCTTAATTCCGAAGGGACAGAAAAAGGAGATGAAGAGAAGAAAGACTCGTCAACACAAGTCAAGAAAGGGAGAAGAGAGAAAGAGTTCCCAACAACTCAATGAAACTCTTTGGTGTGTTTTTTTGAACTGAGTGGAGTCCTCTATTTATAGAGATTCTGTAACTGTTTTAGCAAAAATTACGAAAGCAGTTACTCTAATGGATAAGATTAAAATGGAGTTTATCCATTAATTAGTTCAACAACACTTGTGGATAATATCAAAAGAAACAAATTCACGAAAGTGGAGGAAACAAACTATTAGATTTGAATGAAGGAAATATAAGAAATTTAATTAAATTTTTATTCTTATCACAACCACCATAAGTTAAATTTATGGGAAGTGATATTCACGAATAAAAATAATAATTACTATTATTTTTATCATTTTCAAGTATTTAAAATTAAATACCGCAATTTAAACACTACTAATGTGCGTGTTCTATTTTATGTGGGACCCTCACACTCTATTTTTTTTCAATTCACACAACATTAGATCAAACTATAATTACTTGGTGTTTAATCTTCCAATTTATTTTCCAACATCACACTAATGTTCCAACAGATTATATTTGAACGTGGTAATATAAATTCTTTATATTTATTATAATTGATACATGATGCATTTCTTCTTTTCTCTTGATTGACTTCCATGTCCAAAATAAAGATCCAGTCAAAAACAAAGAACTTATAAACACCAAAAGAAACTTGAAAAGAGAATATGAATAAGAAAAAACAACATAATAAATCATAATAAAAGGTAACGAAAGTATAAGTAATGATAAATAGACAATAAAACAATAAAAAATAAATAAATAAAAGAAAAGTAAATGGGGTTAAAAGCAATGATTTTTTATGGGAGCTGAATGTAGATGAAAATAATGAAAAATAAATTGTCTATATATAAGAACAAATGATGTCATGATCAATTTTGATTGACTGATGAAAAATAAATGTGTCATGATCCATTTTGATTGGCTAATAGAAAATGAATGTGTCAAGATCCATTTTGATTGGTTGATATAAAAACATTAAATGAGATGAAAAATATTAAGATGACACATGTACTATTGATTTTTAGGAATACATTTGTATTATATAAAGATAAAGATATATGCACATTATTTTAAATAAGGAACCAACATGAACCTCAAAATAAAGATAAAAGACCAAAAAAGATGTTTAAGTCTACGAAAATTTATCCATCCCATTGAAATGAATGTCAGTTTTGGCAAAATGCGAAATAGAGATAACCCTAATAAACATTCAACAACGTACGGACTGTCAAAAATATCGTGTTTGGTACAAATACATCGATCTTTCATATTCCATAAGCACATGTTGGAGAGCAAATGAACATCTACCATTCAGATATATCACAATGTGGTAGGTAGGTCGCAAAGGAATGGTCTTAATTTCTTTCTTTTCAACATAAATTATCCATGTCCTTCGAAAATATGTAGTATCTTATGTACATCTTTGCTTGGAGAATGGGTAATGGTAATGGTATAAGACCCGCAACATAATTAGAGTGTAAGTAACATTATAATCATGATAAAAAAGATGTTACTCCCTTTGTTTTTTGGTGGTGGCCGGGGTTCGAACCCCGGATCTTGCATATATTATCAATTGTCATTTTCAACTGAGCTTAGATCACAATGACTTACTCCCTTAGTTTCACGCTGAAGTCACATTCGTTCCTTTCAAACATATTAAAAAATTACTGCATATAAATTAAAAAAAAGAGAATAATATAATTTTACCAAATAATCTTTATTAACTATTAGGATATAATTTTTTTAGGGATATTAGACAAAATCAAACAACAGTCATGGATTCGATTCAATAGTAATGAAGAAATGAGACCTTAGTCTAAGAAAATTTGTGGAATAATCTCATTTCTTGCTTGAAATTTATCTTCCTCGTTGTAATGAGTTTAAATATTAGTTTTTATTTTTTGAGAGGAAAGTTATATGAGTTAGTTGACTAGTTCTACATCTGCTAATTGGTTAGTTAAATTAGATACCGATAGCTTGTAAAAGCAATGGAGAGCGTGCAAGTTGTGGCCTTGTGGGGGACTTTTTCGGTATGTTGATGGTAGATGGTTAAACAGTTATATTTGTAAAATTGGAACTTGTGATGCTCTTCAAGCGGAGATGTGAGGCTTGTACATGAGATTGAACTTGGCTTGGAGGGATGGCATTTCACACCTTTGTGTGAAGAGCGATTAGAAATTACTAATTGATATGGTTACAAATAGCTGCAAGATAAACGGGATAACTGCCGTTTTAATTCGGCGTATTCAAAGTCTCTTATATTATAGTTGGCACATTAAAGTTCCTCATATCCAGCAGAAAGGCAATAGAAGCGCGGATTGACTCGTTAATTTCAACATTTTCATGAATTCTTAAAATTTTATTGTTTTTGAGATCCCTCCTAATGAGCTTAGAAGTCTTCTTTTTGATGATATTTTTTGGAGCTTCCATGTCGAGGAATATTGTTCATGTAATTTAGTTTTTTTTTTCCCTTTGAGCTTTGCCCTCTATTGTATATTGTACGAAAAAAAAGATACTGATAATTCTTTAAAAGTAATATAAATAATATTGATTAGATGACATTCATTTAATTTTTTTAATCTTTTTTTGGTACAATTTCTTTTTCTTCTTTAATTGACACTCATTGTAAAATGAATAGAATATTAAATACTCCCCCCTTCTTATTTTTAATTCACTTTATCTTCTTTTTTTTAGGGAAATTCACTTTATCTATGTCTCAAAATAATTATAATTTTTTAATATTGATGTAACATTTATTATTTTCTTCCACTAACATACTCTTATTTATTACTACCTCCGTCCCTAATTGTAGCGCCCTTTTGAAAAAATAACGGAAATGAAGTAAATTGAAATTGATAATAAATTTGTTTGTAATTGCTATTGTTTTTACAATTTTATTCTTTAAGAGAGAGAGTTAATGTATGTTTTCAACATAATATTTACTGTTGATTGAAGAAAAAAGATAGAATAAGAGTCAAAATCCTCTCCTTTTATTTCCCTCTTCATTTCCTCCATTTAGAGAGATACCCCCTCCGTCCCAAATTATAACAAAAAAAAAAAACTCATTTTCTTTGTCCCAAATTATAAGAAAAAAAAACTAACTTTTATCATATTTAATTATGTTGTTTAAAAAAATTATCTTTTCCAAAGGAAAATTAAATGCAAAGTGCATTCAATTTGCTCTCTCTTTCATTTTCTCAATAACCAATGAAAATTGTTTTTACATGTTCCTATAAAACTTATTTCAAGGATAACACAAGAAACTATGTTGCAAACTACTATGTTTTAGTTTTCTTAATAAGTGTGATTTTTTTTTTTTGTGCTTATAATATAAGACGGAAGGAGTAATGTACTTGGAAATATCAAAGTAGTCTTATAAAAAGTGACAAAAAAATTTCTTCTCAAAATAGTCTTATATTTAAAGATGAAGGTTATATATTTCACTCCATTTAACTACTTCACTAACTACAATTATTAAAATGTTTTAGTAATGATGTTAATTTTAACATAAAAATCAATTCGATTAAACATTTTATTAAGAATCGTACGCAACTCTAAAAAGACAATTAAAATAAGACGAAAGAAATACATCGATGTGCATTAAATCAAGATCACGACAAATATTTGAATTAGATTGTATTCGTCGTTTGCCGGCTGCAATTTGTGGTTTGAACTAACCATCGTTTTTGAATATCGATTGACAATTTCAATTCTTTTTCTTTTCTACGAGACAATGTCACATTCAATTGACCCAAGATTTTTAATTATAGCTTTTACTACAAAGTTATGAAATGTCGCTGACTCATTTATTCAATGAATCCGCTGACTCGTTTATAAATGTTCAAATTTTTAAAGAATCAAATGAACTACTTTATGGGAGGTTGATTAGATTGAACTCACATTTGCTTCCCAAGTTCATTTGGTATTGTCAACAAAAAATGAAAAGAAAGAAAAAGGTTCATGCATATGTTTTATTGGCTTTTTTCTTTCAAAGAAAAAAAAAGTATCATGCTAAAGACAAAGTTAAGGAGCTTGATAACTTAATAATTGTGGTACGAGTTTAAAATGTACTTTGTTTAACATTCAAGTACTGTTAGAAATAATAATAAAAAAAAGATATTCTCTAAAAGGAGTGTCTCTATTTTCCTTCTGGTTCTTATCCATCTTGGCACTAGAGCTCAAATTGTGAGTGAAAAGAATGACTAAAATTAATCTTAAAATAGAGGAATTTTTTAGTACGAAATATCTATTTTTGGTTAGAATTCGCAAAACGCAATTTTTTTTTTACATTCGTAGTTTTCACAAAATATTGATTTTTGTGATTTAAACTAGTTAATAATGAATTAATATGTATGCGACTGTTGCAATAATATTGCAATTTTCTACCATTAACGTTTATAGTCTTCTTTTTTAACATTGAGATTCACACTCCTTTTATATCGTCTTTTTAGCCTAACACTAGAAGTCGATTCTCGGCTAGTAATTCAATAACACTAGTTTATTTCTTCTTCAGTTCAATTCCATCCATTTCATAGGTGCTTTAATCTCACCATGGGAAATAACACGAGAGTGAAAGAACTTTTTATAATTCAATGGGTACTGATAACCATTTTATAACCATATCCGATGGAATTTGAACCAGATACCCTGAGATTATAAGACTAAACTATCCTCGATGAAATAACAAAAGTCTTCCTATAACATGCGCAATAGAGAACACAAGTTGGATCAAGTTGTGATGCCTTGGTTCCAAGTGATACAAAGAACACATCCATTCAATTCCTGGGCGGATTTTACCCGAGCAATGGAAATAGACCTTGGAGCGTCAATCGATATAGTATAGTATGGAATTGAAAAAGAAAAAAAAAATGTACCCGTTGATATTTGATTAGACTTAATTACAGTTTTGACCCTCTAAGTATGCAAAAGTTGCGATTTTGGCCCCCTAAAAAAAATAACTACTTTCGAGCCCTCTTTTTTTTTTGGACAAAATACTAATATATTAAAGATCAATCAAAGAAGTCATATCGTTTTGGATATGATGAAATATGGGGGTGGGGAAGTTACAATGTTAGACTTTATTGGGCTCAACCTCAGCCCACTTAGCTATGGCATGAGCAGCCCAATTGCCCGTATGCTTAACCCATGTAAGGAAAATCCTAGAGAGACTTTTCATCTTACTCAGACAAAATCTACCCACATTTCCTCAGTAGCCTTTAGGTAAAAACTACGATTTTATGCTATCCACTAGAACTTTTGCATCTGATTCAATGATAATATTGCTCCAACCATTTTCTTTGATCATATCCAAAGTTGTTTTAACACCAAGAGCCTCAGCCATGCTAGGGTCATCTGGCGCATTTACCTCCCTAGTTATCACCACGACTGGCCTTCCATCGCTCCCGCGGAGAACAAAACCCAAACCTCAACGGCCATCACCTAATAGGTGAGCATCCACGTTAAGCTTTAGATCTGTTTAAGCCGGAAGTTTCCAGTAGGTGTCATGATGAGCTAAGCTAGGGCCAGTGATGTTAGATCTAGGATGCAGGTTCTTATGCTGATTCTGGTAGCTGGTAGTGAAATTGAACGATCTGGAAATAACTTCATGAATGAGTAAGTCTTTGTTGTTGAAAATCAGGTTATTTCTCGCGTTCTAGATACCATAGATGAGAGACGAAATAATTTCCATACTTGCCATGTTTGTTTTGCGCAAATTGTCAGAGAGCCACCCAATAAAGTCAGTGGTTTCAAGGTTTTGGAATTGGATAGTGAGAGGGGAAGCAAACCACAAAGGTTGAACCCAGTCACACTCCATGAAGGCATGAAAGATTGTTTCAAATTTTTTGCTGCATCTGGGACACAGAGGGTCGCTTCTGATTCCTCATTAAACCAGGCTATCTTTAACAGGTAATCTGTTATTTATGATGCGGCAAACTAGATTAATATGTTTGGGAGGGATGTTTTGTTTCCATAGCTTAGTCTAGATGGGGTTAGACAAGGTAGCAGAATTACTAGGGTTATCTGATGTTTGTTCTTCCCAAGTTTTTATAGCACAGTAAACTGATTTTACAATATAATCTCCATGATTTATGCCTGCGCAGACTATGTCATCCTCCTCAGTAGTATTAGTTAAGGGGATTTGAGATATTTGCTGGGCTTCAATAGGCATGAAGGTGGTATTTAGGATAGAGATGTTCCAGTCCTTTGTATTAGGGTCAATGAGGTCACTGATCTTCACTAAAGTGTTGTTGCTAGGTTCCTTACTAAGAATTTTGAAACCATTTTGAAAAGGCAACCAGTTGTCCTTCCAAATGTCTATGGTCGTACCATTACCAATAGTCCAAAAACAACATTTCTTAAGAATCCATCTTGAGTGTAGAATGTTGCGCCAAGAGTAGCTTATACCAGGCTTGACTTTAGCTTCGTAGAAAGTTGAGTGAGAGAAGTATTTTGCTTTTAGGACCTTTGCCATAAGAGAGTTCTGCTGAGTTTGGATTCTCCAGCTTTGTTTTGAGAGGAGAGCTTCATTGAAGGCCCTTAAATCCCTGAAACCCATTCCACCATCTTTCTTAGCCTTGCATAGCTTAGACCACTTTATCCAGTGCATCTTTTTTAAACCAGTGGTGCTTCCCCACCAAAAATCACAGATGATTTTTTCAAGGTGGTGACAGAGATTTTTTGGAAGAAGGAAAACACTCATGATATAAGTGGGAATGGTCTGGGCCACTGCTTTGATGAGGATACCTCTCCTAACAAAGGATAAATGTTTCTCTTTCCATCCTTTTAATTTTTTTAATAATTTTATCAAGGATAAAATCAAAAACTCTGCGTTTTGATCTACCTATATGAGTAGGCAGACCCAAATATTTGGAGAATTTATCAACACTTTTCATATTGAGAGTCTGAAGGATACTGTTTTGTATAGTAGTAGGGACATTTCTGATGAATATAATCTCAGATTTTTCAAAGTTGACCTTTTGGTATGAGGCAGATTCATATTGTGAGATGATATCCTTGATGGTTTGAGTTTCAGTAGTGTTATCCTTGATGGTTTGAGGTTCAGGAGGTGAAATATTCTAGGATATGTATGAGAAATTTTAACTCCCTGAATATTATTATTTTCCCGAGCCTTAATAATGAGGCCAGATAGAACATCAACACAAATTAAAAAAAGGTAGGGGAGAGAGGGTCACCCTGTCTAAGGCCATGTTGAGGGGAAAAACATTTTGTAGGTTTACCATTAATTTGGATAGCAAATGAGACAGTGGTAACACACTTCATGATGGTTTGGATGAGATTTTCAGGGAATCCCATGGAGGACATAGTGGCTTGAAGGAAGTTCAATTCCACCCTGTCAAAGGCCCATGTTAGTTTTCATCCCAATAAAGCCTTCCTTGCTGGTAGTTTGTTGAAAAAACTGAAAAAGTTCATAGGCTATAATTGTGTTGTCAAAAATGAGTCTTCCAGGTAAAAAAGCACTTTGGTTAGGATTGATGATATTATTAAGGACAGGTTTGAGTCTATTTGCTATGGTTTTTGTTATGATCTTTATAGTGACATTGCAAAGGGATATAAGTCTGTAATCACTGTGGGTCTTGGGGTCATTGTTTTTGGGTATGAAACAGATGTTAGTGTTATTGAAGGAGCTGGGATCACCCTGGTTATTAAACACATTTAGCACAATGTTAGTGATGTCAGACCCTACAATGTCCCAGTAGGTATGGTAGAAAAGGACAGGTAGGTCATCAGGACTTGGTGCATCCAAGCCTTTCATGGTATTAATAACTTTATAGACTTCTGCAGCAGTAAAAGGGGTCTGAAGGTTTTCCACCATAGTTGGGGTGAGCTTGTTTGAAACCACAACAACAATGTTCTGGGTGTGTTGGCTAGAGAAAATATTATGGAAATATGTCAGGAAACAGTTTTCAGTTTGATCTTTTTCAGAAACCATAAGCTTAATAGAATTACTAATAGCTTCTATCAAATTCTTCCTTCTTCTTTGGTTTGCTTTCTGATGGAAAAACTTGGAGTTTTTATCCCTAGCAGTCAGCCAAAGCACTCTAGATCTCTGGTTCCACCATAATTCCTCCTACTCCAAAAGATCATCTAATTCTTTCTCCTTTTTTTTTAATTTTATTGATGACGTCAGCATTCCTTTTCTAAGAGTTCATATTTTGCAGATCAGTTTGGGTTGCTTTGATCCTCTTTGGGATGTCTCCAAAATGAGAGTTGCCCCATGAGTGGAGGGCTCTGAGAGTGGTCTTCAACTTGTCTATAATGGATCTTGTACATAAATACAACAACTTCAATCTCATTCAAGTGGTATTAAAAGTAAGTCCTAGTTAATTGGATGATGTAAGTCTCAATGATATCATTTTTTTTTCGGGCAAGACAATGTGACTATTGAGTAATTGGTGGATAACATTGTTTTTTTTATTTCCTCACGAAAATGGTTTTAGGGTAAGATTCTTAGGAACTGATGTATTTTTTACGAGTGAAAGGTGTAATCATCCTGATGTATTTTCCTGGCCTTGCCATTCCATCCCATGTATGGAAGGATGTTGTCATTAGGGGTGATATATAATTGGTTGGATCAGACCGAACGTTGTTTCAATATGTCTATCCTATTTAAAAAATTAAAGTTTTGGTTTGACCTATTACATGCCAATGGATTTTAATCCCGGTCTTGCCTTTTTAATTAAAAGTCTATTTTATGTTAAAACTTAAAAAAAATAATTAAACTTCTAAAAAAGGTTAATAAATCAATAAATAGGCGGTTAGGGTAACTTTTGTGTTGAGGCTTTATATTATTTTATTAATAAAGTCGGTCCTACAAGTTTAATAAACTTTTTAGAGAGTCTAAAACTTTTTCTCTTTTCTTTTTAAATAAATTTTAAAAAGACTGTCTAGTTTCTTTACCGAACAAACTAGACCAAACCGAATTTTATGTACGTCAGTCATACTGTAGACTTCTGTCGGACGGTCCGACCTATCCCACCTCACCCGAAGTTGTCATGGAATTTTACCAGACTTACCACTTCCTTCGGATGCATTACAATTTTGGTAGTCATTGATAGACCATTTAAAATATGACCACTTCATTCCTCTCAAAGGTGACTACACCAGCAATGTATACTTGAAGTCTTCATAAATCAAATTCTTAAATTGCATGGATTGCCTAAGTCAATTGATACACGGTTAGTGTTTTACACACTATTAACGACTAATAAATTAGAATTCATCGGCAATATTTTATAAAAAATGTCCAATGTTTTAATTTAAAAATGTGACCGTTTATGATTAATTAGTTGATACTGTAAAACATTTTTAAGCTCTTAATAATAAATATCGATTAAATTTTCACCTACTCTTTTAAAACATATATATCAATACATAAATAGAAACATAGTAATAGTATTTTATTTGAAAAGAAAAACTAAAAACAGAATTGGTGATTGGTGAACACAAAATTGAAAAGTGAAAATTAGATAGAATCATCTGACGTAAGGTGTGAGCAGCTTGACACTAACGTCCATAACTTCCTTTCTTGTTCAATAAAAGAGTGAAAAGGAGTTGAAAATCAAAGGGACTCTCTCGATGGCCTTATCCATTGGTAAGTTAGTTGTCCACCATGCTAAAACTGACCCTACATTGAAGGGCAATCTTAAAAGAGAAACAATAATAGTAGTATATGTACAAGTATTTCATTTATAATAGACGTCGACATAATACACTATATATACACTATGAATATAATCATTTCAATTGAAAATTATTTGTGGAAACTAATTTAACAAAACATCCAACTTCTCAGTAATGATTTCGTGAAGAAAATCTTCTTTGTAATGATGTATATCCATCATTGTGTGTATTTTCTTTTTCTTTCACAAACGCTTTTTTTTTGTTTTGAAAATGTTGTATTTTTATACCGTTCTCAAATAAAAGTTATAGTTGTTTAAATAAGATTACTTTTCTTTGACAAATATGGACAAACAAAGAAAATCCTT
>Ga0228710_1010155_pt1 | contig 12722 bp, 11 predicted proteins | sample MedpolnodulmetaG_FD_177995 | JGI IMG/M metagenome (GOLD analysis project Ga0228710, IMG submission 177995) | Root nodule microbial communities from Medicago polymorpha collected in Santa Monica, California, United States - pink nodules | ecosystem: Host-associated > Plants > Roots > Nodule...
CAGAAGCAATCAATTCAATTCTTTTAAATTGTCTCAACTTTTCCTTCTCCATAATTCTTTCAAAAGCAAAACTTTTCCTTGTTCTTGTTTTATGAGATTAACAGAACATTTTTGTCCGATTTTTCATGAAGTAAACACCATGAAAGAGGATTTTGAATTCAAATGGAATGAAAAATAGTTATCAATGAGTGACCCATTTGATGAATTTGTTGAAGATGGCATAACAACATTTAACCCCCAATGTTAAACCAGCTCGTGCATCCTTGGATAGAAAAGTTGAACATGTGAGAATAATACCCAATTCAACGTGAGAAAAATTGAAAAAAAAATACCCAATTCAAAAAATTGTAGCATATTAGAAAGAGAATCCATGAAAACGAAGAATTGGTAAAAACGAGAATGTGGAAAAGGGTTAAGAAGAAGATGAAGAGTGAAGAGAATTAGGGGAGAATAAGGCATCGTAGAGAATATGCAAAAAATTGAAGAAAAGATTTCAACAGTAGTTAACTACCGCTGAGGGCATTTAAGTATTTTACTTGTGTCATTGTGAAGTTTTTTATATCAAAAAAACAATTTTCTACGGACTGTAATCCACGATTCCACTGATTAACACACACTCATTATGACATGAATAAATCAGTATGTTTAACACCTCTAAAAAAGAGATTAGTATATTTGACACATATAGACAATGTGTTAAATTAAATTACACTCATTTGGGAGAATTTAAGTTTACTCTGGGCCCATTTAGATTGAGCTTATTTTGAGTTTATGCAAATAAATAAGCTTTTATTTATTGTTCATGAGTTTGTTAAGGTAGTTTATGAAAAAACAACTTATGAAGATAATTTTTTGGTTAGTAAGAACTTATGAATTAATATAAAAGTATATTTATTTGCAAAAACTATTTTTTATAAGCTCAATCCAAACTGGGCATTTGTGTAGAACAATATTTAATTGAAATTTATTTACCTTGCCAGCCTAGTTCCTTTAAAAATCGAAAAGTTAACGAAAAAAATACATCATTTTTAGAGGAGTTGATTTTTGAAGCCGAATTTTTTTAGAAAATAAAACATCCGGTTTGAATATTTAATCATAAGATTTATTCAAAACATCCAATTTGAATATTGAAACCAGTATTGTTTCAAAAACTTTTGTTAAGTTATAATAAACATTATTTTAAAATGAGATGTAGCAATGTTGTATGGAAATTTGATAGATGCATTAGATACATGAGAAGCGCTTTTAGTGCTTTAGATGGTTTAAAGGGCCACAACTAATCCAATGAAATGAAAAACGTATTTTTTTCTGCCCCAAATTTTCAACCCGATTAACGAACGAACTTGGATGAAAAGGAAAATCTAAATCAAAACCCTACAAAACTTAACCGCCAACCACACTGTTACACACGCCTCTCTTCTCCCTCCCGCGGCCGTTCCTCAACTCCGCTGAAAACTAAACAAACCTTTTGCTTTTTCTCCTGCTGCTCCCTCTTTCAAGTCTCCGCAATATGACTCGTCCCAAAGTCAAAGCCAAATCCAAGAAAAAGAGCGGCGTCGTCGACTTTAAGGTCTATCACGATTCTCTTGAATACTTATATGCATATTTAATCTTGTTTATGATTTTTCCCTAAGTTTTTCAATGCTCATTCCAGTTTTTCTTGCTCTAAATTTCAGAAAAGAAAGGTTAAGATTGGAAGGAAATTGCCACCACCTAAGAATGCAACAAACACCGAAGTTAAATCTAAAGGTACCAGGTTCACATCCTCTTTGCTCCAAAATTTGCCTAGGTCCTGTCTGGATAAACAACTTAATCTGCAGCTTAAAACACATGTTGTATAAGCTGTTTGCATAAGCTATATCTGTGAACTTATGATTTAGGAATACAAGTTGAAAGCAGCCAATGAGCTTGTCAGTAGATAAAGGGTTCATTTGTTTCAGCTTTTGAAAAAATAGATTTTGAGTTAAAAGAATCTAGAGATTTTTAAAAAAATCTAAAGCTATTTTTGTTTGCCTACTACCCATAAAAATCCATTTAAAAAAAAAAGAGTTTTAACTTGTACATGTGTCACCTCCTTCTTGTTGAAAAAAATAGATTTTGTGAAAAGCTAATCCTAATAGCATTTCATTTTATGATCAAAATAGATTTTTTTGATAAAATGATTTTTCTAAAAATCCTAAACAAACACTTAAAAATGAAAAAAGTGATTTTTTTAAGGAAAAAAAAGAAGATTTTTTTGGCAAAAAAGCTTAAACAAACGGAGCCAAACTCAAATAAGCCTATCCAAACAGACTATTAGTACTCCTTGAACATAATTTCTCTCTGTCGCACGCTCAATAACTGCAAGCAGATACACACTATAATTTATGAATGGATTTTTTTTAAATGCTTTGTTTATAGATGAACTAATATAATGAAATAATTTTACGTATTTCCTACAGCAATTATTCTGCCAGAGCAGAGTGTAGCAGCAGATAAGGCAGGTTTAGCTGTAAACAAGAAAGGTTTGACTTTAAAAGAACTTCTTAGCCAAACATCTCATCACAATGCAAAAGTTCGAAGAGGTATATTCATTTTGCTAGATATGTTGTCATTGTTTAGCCGCCTTTATGTGTGGATCTCGGTATCATTGATTCTATACAGTAGGAATTTTGTATGGTTGAGACCAGCAGAATCCTCAGAAAAAGTTATTTTGATTAACTCTTTCTAAGTTGTTGGTTTGGGATGCTTATTATGTTGTTTTGATTAACAGAACAATGCTATGAATTGAAATACAATACACTGTCTCTGGTTTAGTTTCTAAAGTTTAAGGAATGACAGAGGTCAATTTGGTTTGATTTTAAACTTCAAACCAAATAAATTTGGACCATGAAGTCTATTAATATCAAACATTACTTTGAAATCTATTGAAAGGAAAATGAAGTTGACTGGTGATCATGGCACTTCATGATTACTTGAAGGGTTGGTTCATATTATACTCGTATTCTTTTTTAACTGTAATTCATGGATTGGTGTTGTTGTTTTACCCGAGCTAGTCAAGCATTCAAATTTCATATACATACATACATATATATATATATTCAAATTAATAATCTATTCATACACACATCATACTAATTAATAATCTATTTGTCATATCCTCCACCCAAATGCAGATGCATTGATGGGCATTAAGGATTTATTCAGTAAACATCCAGAAGAACTGGTGTTGCATAAGTATCGTGTTGTAGAAAAACTTCGCGAGCGCATTGGCGATGATGATAAAGTGGTTCGCAGATCATTATATGATCTTTTTAAACTAGTGATCTTACCTAGTTGCAAAGAGGTACTTTCTGGCTCGTTTACTTAATTTTCTCTTCTTACACGTTAAAATGTTGCTCCTTTATCATTCCAAAGAATAAAATATTGTAGCTCCCCCCCAACTTTTGATATATCATTAGTGTTACAAACCAGAAAATGATACCATACGCGAGGATCAAGTGTCCTAGTAAAGTTGCATAGGGGATGACAGAAATGAAAAACATGAAACATTACATTGCCTCAAAATAGCAGCGCCGCACTTTTACTTATTAGATCTAGAACCAACCTTAAGAAGTTCATGAGCAATAATCAATGCAGGTCCATAAAAAACCAACCTTAAGAAGTTTATGAGCAAAACCTATGCAGGCCCAAAAAAAATGGAGTTGAAGAACTTGTGACATATGGTTCTAGAATTATGCTGCTGCCAAATCACCCACACTTCAACATAAAGAGAAGAACACAAAGCATCTTATTATTAATCCTACTCCCAGAACAACCCAACCCATTGTGACTAATTAGATATGCAGGAATATTTGTGGGCAATTTTTCATCCCTTTGAAAGAAACTTGAATATATAGCATTTTTTAATTGATTTTCCAATCAGGGCTAATCGCATTGATTTCCAAAATTAATCTAAATTCAATATAAATATATTTTTTTCTGATAATGCTTTCAGCTTATTTTAAAATATTTAGTTGCTCAAATAATAACTCACTTATTGGGATGCTATGTTTTTCCTGGAAGATTTTATCACTTGTACATCTTTCCATAATTTTGGTGGGGGCCACAAACAGAATCTAACTTTCCTGTGGGGTGGGTGGTGCATCGTCAATTCGTCATGCCTCTCTACGAAGGATGTTGAATTTCTTTGTTGGACACTAATGCTAATAAAGAAAAAAGTGATATTAAAATATACCATCAAGTGAATGAGTTTGGTACACATACAAATCACTGTGTATATTACATGATCTAGTAAGGGTGTATCCATCCATTGATATTATTTAGATCTTAATCTCAATCTACTAATACTTAAGGATGAATAAACCGTACTTGCTCACTTTAAAGGACCATTGCCCTATTTTGCTGACAAAAGTTTGTTGATTTCTGTTCTGTTATATTGGCTTCTGGTTATTGTGTTCGGCTGTAATGCACGTTCCCTGTTTTGTTGATTGCTTCAGTCATTGATTTCTGAGGATATAGTTTGGTTTCAATTGACATATCCTCTAATTTTTATACAATCATATCAACATAGTAATGATTACTCTCTTGTACACTTCATTCATCTTATTTTGTTCCTTTGTTCTCACTAAATTTTGTAGGATAATCAAGAGCTGATCACTTCTTTATTGATGGCTTACATATTTAATGCAATGACCCATTTGGCAGCTGACATTCGGTTCATGGCATTTGATTTCTTAGACCTTACTCTTGAATATTATCCTCCTTGCTTTTCTTCTTATGCAGAAAAGGTAGTATTGTCTGTCCATATTGTAAACGTTTTCTTAATCTTTTGTATTTGATAGAACTTTGCTATTTGATAGAACTTTGTTCTGTGTTCCCAGATTTAGCAATAGTTTAACTTTAAACTTTACTAAAAGGCAGTTTACTAGTTTTTTTTTAATATTCTTGTTTCAATTTTCGTTCTTATTGTTATTTTGCATTACCATATGGTTAATGATGGGTTACTGGGCTTATTGGGCCTTCAGTTGGAGGTAACAAGTAAAGAAGAGGAGTGGAAGGGTAGGATGGGGGATTGGAAGGAGAAAAAGCGGTTAGAAGGGGGCATACAAAATAGGATAGGTGGCAGTAAATGAGATGAGAGGAGGGCATGGGATTCTTGGAGGGAGGGGGGAGAGTTGTATTTTCAGTAGGATAACGAAATGAGAGAGGTGTGATGACTGTTAAGTGGAATTAGTGGGGCGGTTCCAATCTCAACGGGGGTACTCTCACTTTGAGAGTATCATTAACTTTTTTTTTTGCAAGGAGATTCATCTCCATTCCATAGTTCAGGAGTTATTTTCTTCTGTTAGATCATACTTTTCCATGTTGTAAGAAAGAGATTCATCCCCAGTTTTCAGTGAATAAATTGCAGTGCAGTTAGCAATTTATATTCTTTTTGTGTGCTTGGTTTTATCAGTTAACAAAATGTGTATAATATAATCTGATTTCAGCATTTCTCTTAGAAGGCTTTTAAAATTTCCGTCGGAAAATGTTATTACAATTAGTTTCTTAGTTTTGTTTGTGAAATGCAGACTATGAATGTATTTCAGTTTTGCATGGTTATCTGTAATTGGTTTATGTAATGTCATCTTATAAATTTTTGAGCTTGTTATTTTGATATGTTCTATTCAACTGGATACTTTATTCTGTAAACCTACACTGAGTTCTATTCAACTGGATACTTTTTTCTGTAAACCTATACTGAATTTTTGTTATATTGGTCCTTAGATTGTATTTGTCGTATTTCTGTATTTGGAGCTAAGAATTCTCTGTAATTTTGGTTGCATGGTTAACAGATTTTTCAGAATTATGAGGATATCCTAAGGAAGAACCAGTACCATTTACAGGACAAAGAAAAACTAAAGGATGCTTTTACCGGATTGGTTCGCTGCTTGTCACTCTTGCCATGGAACATAGAAGAAACTGATTTGCAAAATAAGGTATCTTTGGTTTCGCTTAATTGTTAGTTAGTCTCGTTGACCTGGATCAACAATAACATTGCAATAGAAGTTTTAGTTTCTCTTAAGCTTTCTGTATCTTATTAAAAAAAAAGTTTTTTATATCTATGCAGAACATAAAACTCTTTCGACATTTTAGCCTTATTTTTACGTTTCCCCTTTCAACTTTATGTTTAGACAGGTTGAATTATATGCACTCCTAGTCAGAACTCAGGAAACATATAGTAACCAATAATCTTGAACAGTTGGCATATTGAATATGCATAGAATGGATATTCAATGCTTGTCGTTAGATTCTGGTCGTTTTAAAATCATAATGCATGAAACTGGGTGGATAAATATGAGTAGCTTGTTAGATATATGATTAAATTCTTGGCTTTTCAGACCATAACATCTCAAGACTCAAACCACCTACTTTTTTTCCCACTGTGATTTATGGAGACTTCGTTTTTGTGCTGTTGCCTTCTCAAATTGATTTCTAATGCCTTATCTTATTTTAATAGGATGATATTGGACAAAGAGTATTGCATGCTTTTGAAGCTGATATCTCTATGAGCTCTACTGGTACGTTACATGAAAAATACAGTGTCGTTTTTGAATGAAAGAACAAACAGAATGTTGTTGCATCTTGTACGAGTTTGCATAATTTATAAGTATCTACAAAGGTTTGTTAAGCTTTTATATTGTTGATAATTTTTTAACTGTATTGTTCTATGCTTTATTTTGTGTAGGTTTTTCTCATATCATAACGAAACTGAAGGATCTAGTGCCAGTATTAGTAAATAGTTTTCAGGAATTTACTACATTGTTTAATGCTAGGGAGAATCTTGAAGGGAAATCTTTTGGCTGTATGGCATCAATTCTTCATAGCATAGATCTTATAGTCAGGTCCTTCGTTTATGGGATTGGTAAGAAGTCGGAATGCACAAGCTCTCAAGGTGGAGGCAATGTGGCTGTATGGGATGTATCTGTCTCTTCGGCATTCTTGAAGAAATTATTTCCTCTTTTCCCTCTTGATCCAAGGCATGGTCTTTCACAAAAGGTAGACACACATTTGTTTCTTTTACCTTATGGAGGTGACTAGTTAGGAGAACAATAATTCTAAAATTTGAAGTCTAAAAAGAAACCAGAGCTATTCAGATTAGCTATTTTCCTCCCTCTTATAACCCATTTAAAGTAAATCTGGATCCATTTCATCAAATCTAATGGATTGCTAAGTTATCTACTGAGTTTTTTTTTTAATTCTTAAGAGCACACTTATCTTGAGAATATAGTACAAATGAGGAGGAATAGCTCTCTAATTTCCTTGCATGCCTACCAATGAAACGACTTTCCTTTTCCTAACTAGGTCTGAGGATTGTATATCTTATTGTATCCCTTGTTTAGGAGGATATCTTAGTACTGCAAGATTGAATTAATATAGCTTTTGCCATGTTTTTTCTAATTTCCAACTGGTATGCTTTGATTAAATGTTTTTATATCTAACTAGCAGCTTCTATCCTTTTATGCCGACAAGTAATTTGGAGGTTACATGATGCACTTTTGTCTGAGTTCATCTTGGTTTGTCTGTTTGCTTGGGACATCACAACTCAAATTTGGTTATTAGAACCAAAGTATAGTAAAAAAAATATACTTTACCCTCTATAACCTATTCTCTGTAGTGGGTTAAATTAATCTGTTGTGTTATAGTGATCCTATTACTTTGTAACGAAGGGCAGGGAATAATGGGCGGACTGTCTCAAATGTACTAACTCTTTCTTCCTTTGTTTTGCAGGATGATGGTAGATTGCTTGATTTGAACATGATGATTGCAAAAATATTTTTTGAATTAAATGAATGGATCTGTCTTCCTCCTTTTTTGTTGGAGAAATTTCTAGCATTTCTTGAAAATGCACTGCTTGGGAAGGTTTGATACACGCACCAATAAAATCATTTTGAAGTTTATAAAGTTGAAAATAATTGTCACTCTACATGTGAGTCTAACTCAGGGTTTTAATATGCAGTTTGGCTCGACTGCACAGTCTGGTAAGACTGTCTGGGAAAAACATCTAGTTCAACTCCTTCCTTTTATTCCAAAATTTATTTCACGTGGAGCAAGCGTCTGGACGTCTCGTCTTCTTTGGGTTTGACTCGCCACATGAATTCTGAAATTAATTAATTTATTTTTTTATTGAAAGCTATTGATTAGATATTCTAATTTATATAAATGTTCCAAAGATGCTATTCTTACATAGAATTTGCAACCCATGCAGGCATTTACCCACACATTCAAGGAAAGCAAGCCAAGTTCCTTATTAAAACTGGCATGTCTTTCTGCAATGGAAGATATGCTAACTTCTGTAAGTTAAGCTTTATCACTATCCCATGAGCTTCCTTGAAATTCTTGACTTTTGGATACTCGTTTGGAATATTGATACCTCTCTTCAGCTCACTTTTCTAAATGTATATGATTTTTTCGTTGATTCAAATCTAGATCCAAAACATGCTTTCCTCGGAGACAAACAATCCAGGAAATGTAGAACTTCAAGAAGCTTTATGTGCATGGATCACAGAGCTTCCTCTGTTGCTTATCCAGCTTGGTGATAAACACCCAACATGCTCCTTGGTAATCATCAATTTGTAATTTCAATAGCAGTTCTTTATGCTAAATTCCTCAGACATAGTTTGTGTATATTAATGTGCTTCAACATTTATGATCTTAAAATTGTATATCTCCCTGTCCTTAAAATTTTCAATGTTCATTTAGGCTTTAGTAAGGCTTCAACTTCGTATTGGACAACGCGCTTTGTTGAACTCAGCACTTGTTTGCGTTTATGACAGTATGCAAAACTCGTTGCAAGAATTTTATTCTACGTGTCAAGGAGGTAAAACATCAATATGTTGTTAACTTCAGCATGGATAACATTCCACCCAAAGAGATACTATTTTGCATCTAATTGCTTTCCATTTCCTCTTGCAGAAAATATATGCTATGGTCCTTTTCTCAGACTTCCTAGAGAATCTCAAGAGCTCTCATTATGTTGCCTTTACTATTTCTCTCATTTGGACTTGCCTTTTTTGAAGTCACTAGCGGGCTGTTGCCTAAGTAAGTTTTTCATGCTTGTTTAACATAGTCCTGAATTACGTTGGAGAGATCAATAAAAAAACCAATATTACTGAGACTTATCTTGATAGGTGAAAAGATAAAACAGTGGAGGAAACTTGTAGATAATTCTTCATCACTTCCAGTACAAGTGCTTTTAATGTGCAATATAGCTAGTTCCATTTGAGCAAGATTTGGATGCTAACAATAGTTAAATGCTGTCAATGTTTCTGGGTTAAAACTTATGTATATTAATTTTTCTGTGCTTATTGCAGGTCCTGATCTAGATCCCTATGTGTTATTTCGGACCATAGAGATTCTCAATTCAGCCTATAAAGATGGACATATAAATATTGCAGATTACTTGAGTATCTTCATCACCTTGGCCTTGCGTTTCAAAGTTTCACCCGGTAGGTTACAAAGATTTATATAGAAAATTAGTTTGGACTGGTAACTTTGATAACACCCATTTCTTATTTTGCCTTTTGAAATTAGTACTTCTGTCTGTTATTCTCAATATGAATGATCAGAAAGAACTAAAAAAGGGTTAAAATTATCAATTCAAGACAATTGACCCCATGCTTGCTTTTCTAAGCTTCATCATCACAAATGCATCCCGCCTTCAATCCTATATCTTTCTTCTCACTAACTACAAGGTAACAAAACTATATAGCATTTTTGAAATATTCTTCAACTAGTGAAGGTGCTGAAACAAGGAATATACGTAGTCATTGATATGTATGGATTGTATAACTTGCTAGGTAGGTTTTGTTTGACCCTTGGCCAGGACAAAGTTTGATCTTGTTGTTTATGATGATTGAATTAGCCATGCCTGTCAATTTTTTATGATGATTGAATTAGCCATGCCTGTCAATTTTTTTACTACCTTTTGTAGTCTCTTGGCATCAGAAAAGTCATTCTTTTTAAATTTGCAGAAGTTGATGCTGCTGGTTTGAAGGGTGATGCACTCTGCAATACTTTGAAGTCAATGACATCCGTTCTTTGCTCATACATGGAACAGATCGGCAACAATTCTCTTGTTCTACAGATTGTAGAGAAAGTGATAATTGATCAAATAGTAAGTTTACTCTCAATTGGGTGTTCTCTTTTCTTTTGCAGTGCTGTCATTCGTGGTCCATGGCGGAGAGCCAAAATCCCACGATATCGGCCGAAATTGGGCATGGCGGAGAGCCTGAAAACTGTCACTGATATCTGCCATGGCCGATATTTGATAACACTGCTTTTGCATTGGGATTTTTTCATCATTTATTTTTCCGCTGTTACCTTTCTCTGGTACTACTAGTTGGCTTATTCAGTGACTTTCTAGAAGAATGATTTCTCATTCTGGTATTTTGTGCCGCAGCTGCTAAAGCCTTCTTTGGATAATAGTTGTTCTCTCCTAAGAATGCTTGTTACGGTGGATTCCAAACCCTCGAGACTTTCTGAACAAAGCATTATCACTCTTGGCCCTTGTCTTTCTGAATATATAATGGATGCTGTGCAGGTGATTACTGATTTTACTGTCTCGAATCTTTTTACCGACCAAAAATATATTCTTGAATTTATGCTCTCGTCCATCATTTCACACGCCTCATTTAATTTTTTGGATGTCCCAGTTCATCTTTTAAGTTGAAAGGAAAAAAAGTTAAACCTTTTGGTATCTTCTTTTTCCTTAATTTTTTATGAAAGTCATTCAGGACAACTTTGAAATATTATTATTGTTTTGTGTGATATCTTACTTTATAAACCAAGGATTAGAAAGAAATGTGGCATCTAGCAAATTGTCCACAAGACACATTAAAGATGACGAACAGTTTCTAAATTCTATGTACTTTTCAAATGGTCGATTTTTGTTTCTTGCCTTTGTTGATACAAATGTCAATTTCACATTTTTAACCATAGTGACTGTTCAATAAGAAAAATGGAAACTCGGCCCTTCTATGGATGCTTACCCATACTATTGGACTTGGTTCATTGTTATGCTTCTTGCATTGAAGTTATTATTTTGCAGCTGTACTTTATATATAGTAAAAAAATACAGGGGTATACGAAACTAGGGAAATTATACTATGATCCATATGAGTTTTGGTTCACAATGGACCAACTTTTAATAATTGTTGATATACATAAATTAATTACTGATGGTTATTTTATAATATTTGAATGGTTATTAGCACCTTGTTCATGAGGGACCGAAACTCATTTTGATCATTCTATACAGTCAAGACACAAATCTTTGAACTTCAATGGTATCGTTTTTAACAAGTTATCAAGTGGATATTTTCATTTTCTCATCCTGCCATGGTTATTTGTAAATTATCTTAGTTTTCTTTATTTTTTCCTAAAGCAATGGGTCTCAACTGTTGATCATATATTTCACTGTCCCACAGCGCATTCCGGAAGATGGTGAGGAGCAGCGCATTCCCACCAATTGTTTAAGTACCATTTATTATCTCCTACCTTGTTTTTTCTTGTTTGATCGGTGCCATAAACTTATGGGTTATGTATTGAAGACAATGGGATCAGCTATAACCGAATGTAGTTTGTCACTGGAAAATGGTAATGGCACTCAACATATAGGGAACTGCTTGACTAGGGTAAACACCGTTGCATCTGTACTTGTGTTGATGCACAAGGATGCGAAATTGCAACAAATTATGTCTGAATTCAAGGAAGATATTGATAGCATCATACAAAAAGTTCGTTTGTTACAGGTAATTTATCTTTGATGAGCAATTATGAATTGGTACTGAAGCTTCCTACTCTTAAATATTACATATCTGAAGGTGTCTCCTTACATAAAAAAAAAGTGAGTGATGATAAAGGTGTCTTTATTGTGATTATTTACAATCCAGTATATAGTAGATATCAACACCCTCTTCTTTGGGGCTTATGCCTGCAACTTACTAGGGATATTGTGAACCTCAGAATGTACATCTTCTGCACCAAACGCACACATGTGCACTTGGCATTGAATCCTCAACGCTATATTATTTTCCTACCCTTATGGACTAGGCTAGCTTTCCGGAGGAAATAGTTTATGGTCAGACATGAAATGAATTCCACGGAAAAAGTGATTCTGTATTATTGTAGTAGTTTGAAGTTGTCTATTATAAAACAATATAATTCATTGTCTTTGAATATACAAAGTTTCGCTTATGGCATTGACTGTTCACCCACCCATGATAATGCCACCAAAGTTGCTTCTGAAATACCTAGCTGAAATGTGTCAGGATGCCTTAGGTACAATTATTTTGTTCCAACTCAGGAGCTCTTCTAGGAGATTAAGTTCATATCACAACAGCAGTGGTAAAACTTTGCATTTTTAGAGGAGTTAAGCCAGGTGTGGTGAGTGGTAAGCAGGCTAACTTGAGATTTTCAACTTCAATAGTTTGATGATCGCCTAGTACTAGGTCAGTGTCAACCAGAGATGGTTAGTCAATCAAGTGAAATTGCCTGGAATGAAGTCTAGTCCAGGAAAATTGCAATATTCCTGACCAACTGATGCTTTATTTGATATAGCTCTTATAATGTTTTGAAATATTGTCATTTTTATTTGTCTTATTGTTCTGTTGCAAGTTATTTAGTTTTTCAAAAGTTGTTATTGTCATTCTTTGTTCATTTTCTTTGATTTTTTTTTTTTTTTTAGTTTTTAAGGCAAA
>Ga0228710_1010157_pt1 | contig 12720 bp, 7 predicted proteins | sample MedpolnodulmetaG_FD_177995 | JGI IMG/M metagenome (GOLD analysis project Ga0228710, IMG submission 177995) | Root nodule microbial communities from Medicago polymorpha collected in Santa Monica, California, United States - pink nodules | ecosystem: Host-associated > Plants > Roots > Nodule...
TAAAGAGATTTGCAGAATAGGAACAGAAGAACAAAATGAGTGGTATTTTTTTAGCCATAAAGATAAGAAGTATCCAACTGGTACAAGAACAAATAGAGCAACTGCAGCTGGATTTTGGAAAGCAACAGGAAGAGACAAGGCAATCTATAGTAAGCATAATTTGATAGGAATGAGGAAAACATTGGTGTTTTATAAAGGTCGAGCTCCCAATGGACAAAAGTCAGATTGGATAATGCATGAGTATAGGCTTGAAACAGATGAAAATGGTACACCACAGGCAAGTAATTTCTTTAAGCATTTGAAAGAAAAAACTTCAATTCTCTATGTTACGGTTGTTGTCGCGTTAAAATGTGATTTACAATCACACCCCAATTGTGGCTTGACGGGGTTGTAGAAATTGTTGTAGCCATAATATTGCGGTTGCATAACGCGATGCAGTGGGAGTTTGAAACCATGAGTTTTGTGCCTAGCTCAACCCCTAAAAACTGAACTTGTAAGGTAATGAGTATGCATCATTTACAAACATATTTTAATGTTTTATCTCATTGAATACGAGACCTTCAACACACACCACTCACGCCTAAGGTTGGACGTTTGGAATGTGACTTGGTTGGGATAGTACTGGTAACATGGGAAAGAGTGGCCCATTGAATGTTGGATATAGACTCAAATATCATCTTAGTGTTTGGATTGTGTCTTAATCAACCATTACGAAACCGATTTGTAAAATGAGAATTACGCACCGCTTATTATAAACATATATTCCGATCTTATGTCATCCAATATTAGACTTATCTATTGCGTAATGAGTAGAAAATAATTAACATTATTGTTATCATATTAATTAAAATCGTAATTGCTATGGCAGACATACACAATAAAATATGAGGCATAATAAACCTTGAGGATGTAGTCCAAGCCAAGAGTCTTAGAACTTTTTCCAAAACCCTAATTGTTATTGTTGTCGATCGAAAGCTCTAATTGATAAATTTGTGTTAACTCTTGGTTTTTTTATAGACAAATGTATGTTATAGGTTAGTTTTTACGGGTCGAGAGGAATGTTTTATAGCACCATCAATCGAACTTTGAACTTCCTTCTTAATACTCTTAATGTCTCAATCCATACCATTGTACTACACCTTAGAAGACTAACACATTTGTTATTTTGATGAATGAATATATTTTTGAACTCTTTCTATAAACTAACATTTGTTATTTTCTACGGTTTGGAGCAGGAAGAAGGATGGGTTGTATGTAGAGTATTCAGGAAGAGAGTAACAACAACAATTCGAAAAATGAGTGAGCATGACTCTCCTTGTTGGTATGAAGACCAAGTTTCATTCATGCAAGATATGGACTCACCAAATCAAACCTCTCAATCCAATTTGATTTACCAACAATTACCATCATATCCTTGCAAAAAAGAGCTAGATAATTTACCATTCCAAAACTTTTCTCGTGACCATTTTCTTAATCTTCCACTTCTAGAGAGTCCAAAGCTTGTTCAATCTTCTTCAAACCTAACCTCTAATCCAATGGTTACAACATATGACACTACAGATCATTCAATTTCTATGCTTCCTTCATCAATGCTCTTGCAAGAAGAACAAGTCCTACAAAGTGGTAATCAACAAAACTTTCATGGTATGTATGGAAACAATTCCAATGTTGAACAAGGTATGGTTGATGATCAAGTTACTGATTGGAGAGTTCTTGACAAGTTTGTTGCTTCGCAACTTAGTCAAGATGCATCCAAAGAGAATAATAACAACATCTTTCATGGCAATATTGAATTCAGAAATTTGGAGAAACAAGAAATGGTGCCTCATGAAAATGCCTCTACATCAAATTTGTGGAAATAGTGTCCATATGAGATTAAGTTGGATATGATGGACACACTAATTATAGAGTACTTATTAACTATAAAATTGAAATATTTACATGAATGCAACTATTGTTTAAATTCTTGTACATAATAAACTTAATATGGCCAAAACTATATAACAATTGATGTGGAGATTCTATATCTCCTATGGTATCTCTAAATAGCTTCCAGCATATTCATTTAAATTCTCATAGAACGTTGGTTACGTAGAATGAGTGAAAAATTACATTTCCTTCAAGATGGAATGCTTGCAGGGTTATTATTGTATTTTACTATGCATGATGGCTTTCTATTACTATGCTATGTAAGCCAAGATCTAACAGCTATATATATCCGATGTTTTTATTGGATAAATTGACATGTATGATACATATATCTATGCATGTGTCACAATTTTATGTAAAATAAAAATTTGTTTTCTTTGAATGTCTATTTAGCATATTTTGTATTGTTTACTTATCATTTTTCCTATGGTTTTTGTATCTTTGTATGCAATAAATAAATACTCCATCGCCCGTCTCAATGACACATATGCGTATTGATCAACATATTGAAAGGATGTTACGAATGAAAGAAAGAAAATTGTAATATGTCACTCTATTATCCTTACCAAAGATCGACAGTGATAAAAATAGTATTAATAAGAAGATACATTTGAAAACAAATTTTTTTCTTTTTGAATGAGTAGCTGAGTGGTTAGGAATTGACCTCTTAAGCTAATAAGCGGAGAACCCGGCGTTCAAACTACGATCTCAAATCATGAAAATTGACATTCATTTTAAAAGAATATTTTTTTTTCCAGATGTGAGATTCGTTGTTGGACATAGAGTATATTCTATTGATCATGAAATTGAAATTCTTTCAAAAAATAAAATGAAATGAAATTAAAATGGATAGTTAATCATGATAGATAATTTTATTGTTTTCACAAAAATAGCAAGTACTGCTGATCTTCACCTTCAAGCAACTTTATTTAGTCACTCTTTCCTTCGAAACAAAGATTAGTATACATATAATGATTGGGGATGGTCCATTTACGATATCAAGCTTATATACTAAGACAAAGAGATAATTAAATATTATTTTTTGCGATTATAGCTTTTATATGAGAGGTATTTAAATTAATATGCTACCAAATCTCATTAATTTGTAGCTAACCTAGTAAAACAATATAGGGTTAAATATGTTTTTGTCCTATAAATATATCAACTTTTCATTTTAGTCCTTCTAAAAAATTTCTTCAACTTTTATTCCCTAAGAGTGTGTTTGGATAGGGGAATGCTTTGAGGGAATGTAATGTTTTGATGGAATATAAATACTTTGAGGTGAATTCCATTGTTTGGATAAAAATTTGAAGAATTTTCAAAATAATGGAAATTTATTTAGTATTTTGTGCAAGTTAAATTTAGAAAATTTCAAATGACACCTAAAAGTTAAGAATTTCAAAATTCTTCATTGTTATATTTTTTCAAATTTTGCACTTTGATCCCCAAAATTTTCAATTTGACCCCAATAATAATTTAGAAATAAAAATTTGAAGAATTTTCAAAATAATGGAAATTTATTTAGTATTTTGTTCAAGTTAAATTTAGAAAATTTCAAATGACACCTAAAAGTTAAGAATTTCAAAATTCTTCATTGTTATATTTTTTCAAATTTTGCATTTTGATCCCCAAAATTTTCAATTTGACCCTAATAAATTTTCAAAAAATTGCAAATTGACCCCTCAATTTTTGCAAAAATTATAATTTGTCCCCTCAAAATTTTTGAAATTTATAATTTGACCCCTAATTTCAATTTTCAAATTTGGCCCAAAAAAATAAAATTTATAAAAGTTGCCCAAAAATGATGACTATGAATTTTTTTATTACTCCATCCAAACAAAAGTATTGAGAAATGAAAGTAATTTAATTGAATCATTTAAATTGCCTAGAATTCTAAATTCTTTAAAATTTCCCAATTCCCTCATCCAAACACACTCTAAAAGTTTTTCATCTTCACTTTTGACCCATCCTTTAAAGTAAACTTTTATGTAGAATTCATATTTTTGAATAAAATTTTGCAGAAAAATTTATAATATTATAAGAATCTCTCAAAAAAAAATTAGAATTTTTTAACGTAACATGAATTAAATATGATTTTTTTTTTATTTTTACGGTTAAAAGTTCAAATTTAATTTATGTTTTGTTAAAAAATTGTAATTTTTTTTGGGAAAGATATTTACAATTTTCTACATATTTCTGCAAAATTTCACTAAAAAATATAGAAATTAACTTTTCAAATATGGACCAAAAGTTGAAGGAAAATTTTAGAGGGACTAATACGAAAAGTTGATATATTTATAGGGATCAAAAATATATTTAACCCAACAATATATGTCCATGTTATTTTTTTTATGTCCGTATTCTTTTTTTAATTTTTCCTTTTTTGTTTGAAAGAATACATGTTGTTTATAAAAAGTATTATAGGAACAATGATATGAAAAACTTCTAATCTAAAATGTTATTTTTTTGTGTTTCATATATAGACATGGCATATATTAACAATAATAATATTGATGATAAAACTAAAAAGAAAAAAAAGAAAATGAAAACAGTACTTACACACAAGAGAACAAATGGTGGCACCACATATATATTCTTTGCGGCAAAGTTTCGCAATATATATATTGCATGTTTTTTTTATGCCTGTGAGATTTAGAAGGCAAGTAAATGATGACCTATATGTATAGCAAAGGGTTTAAATTGGGAGTACAAGAAGTTAGCTCTTTATTCCAAGTGGCACAAAATCATGTAAGAAAATCAGCATGTAGCCATGATAGCTTGGGATCACAAAGGTAACTTCCAAGCCTTTTTTTTAACAAATCAAAATGGAATATATTGCTCAAAAACAGTAACTTCCAAGCCTTGTGTATGTTTCAATTTATTCTTTTTCGTGTGAAAAGCATAAGGGTAAAAGTCACATATTTCTCAATTAGTAATTACCAAGAAGAAGGATATCACATCAGTTTTTTTTTATACTAATAGTGTTGCAGATCACTAGTTAAAGAAAAAAAAAACAAAAATTTTACATAAAAAAACACTTTTATACTTTTTAGGTTTGACTACATCTTTTAAAATAATTTTACCATATTTATTTTCTTAATCAATGTTCTAAATACACTAAATAGCATTCTCTTTTTTAAAACATAAGATTAGGATTAGTTGACTTTGGTGGGAAAGTAATTATAACTTTTTATCAATCTCTCTTGTATTACATTTTCTCATTTTATTAACTATTGTTTCTCTTTCATCTTTCTTTTTTACAAAACACCCTAAAATACACTAAAATACACTAAAACCACCATAATATTTCCTACATAAAGTCACATAAGTAAGAGATATAGTACATGTTTTGAAACTTAATTAATGCTTCTCATTAAACAAGGGTTCGCATATAAATCGCTAGAATTAAGGTGTTCTTAATTTTCTAAATGAATAAGAAAACAAAGTGAAAAACAGATATATAAAGTTCTGACAAATGTTATTCGAGTAAGACATTTTTTCTTGATATTATGTTTTGGAAATTCAAAATCTTAGTAAATGGTTCAAAAACCTACAATATTACCCGCAACAATATTAGATACAATTACTATCTCACTATAAGTTCCAAAAATAAACTTGAAAAATAAGGCATAGAATCTCATTATAAGTTTCAGACATTAATCTACAGAAGAAAAAGAAGAATTCATCACACATGTGGTGTATGATAACAAAGTTTATAGGAAAGAATACAAACAATCAAATGAGCAAAGTCTTGTAAGTAAGAAGCATGCTCACAAAAACAAAAAAGTGTGGTGATTTTAAAACAGCAGGGGTGTAGATAAAAGAATTGCAAAAGAAAAAACAATGGCCAAGTAGAGAAATGAATAGAAAATATAGCCACCTATGAGATTTTCATGTATACAAGAGAGGAGGGAGGGATAAGTTTTAGTGGTAATTGCATAGGTGAGAACTATATATATTAGATTTTAATAATTCATTACTTGTTGTGAAGTCAATCTTGGTCTTCTCTTTAAAGCAATTATGTTTCTATACGACACACTCATGAACTATGTTTCAGGTGGAGGAAGAAAAAGATTCATAGAAATAGAGGTAGTGATGATTAAGTTGTGCACTCCAAGGTAGCAATAGCAATTAAAATTAACAAGTTCAAATTGTTGGAATTGTGCGGTAGTACTATTTTCTTACTAAGCTTGGCGTGGAGTGTGTATTTTCTTGATGAAATGTTATTATTAAATCGTGACAAAGAGAGAAGAGAAAGAGAAAGCATGGGAATATATGCTTTTAAAAAATAATTCAGATAAGCATGCGGATGCCGTGAGAGTAAGGAACATACATAGGGATCACAAGAGTAAGTGGATGAATAATCACTAAAAAAGATTAGTGTACATTATTGATTATAGAACCCCATACTTTTTTTTAGAATGAAAGAGTATTTGTGTAATTTTTCTAAGCAATATTTCAATTATAGAAGCATAATAGAGTACAATGGTACTCAGGCTCTGTTTTGGTAATAATAACGGATAGCTGATAAGTTAACTTATAGCTGATAGCTGATGACTGATAGCTTATAGCTGATATCTGATGGCTGATAACTTATAGCTGATAAGCTAGCTGAACTGTTTGATAAAATTAGCGGTTCAACTAATTGATAAATGTAAAATGACATAAAAGGACACTCCTAATTTTTTTGTTAGACGAGCTTATAAGTTATCTACTATAAGCTATAAGCTCGTTCAGTAGTCTTACCAAACAGACCCTCAACCTAGTGAAATACTTAGTTAGGCGAACCGCTAAATCAAAATTATTTGGAAACATACAAAATTGAAAGAAAACAAAATTAGTCACATTATTTAATTTTTTTTTCTCTTTTAATTAACTTAGGTACAATAAATGGTGGTCTTCGTGAGTTTAGCTCAATTGGTAGGGACGGACAATGCATAATATATGTAAGGTCCGGAGTTCAAACCCCGGCCACCATAATAAAATAATTTAGTCACATTATTTAATTCTTTTCTCTTTTAATTAACTTAGGTACAATAAATGGTAGTTCTCGTGAGTTTAACTCAGTTGGTAGAGACAATGCATAATATATGCAAGGTCCAGGGTTCAAACCTCAGTCACCACAAAAAAAAAGTTACAAATACATGTCGTAGTTTTACAATGTCCAGTTTTACAAAGATGCAGGTAGTGAAGCTTGAAGAGCAAGAGTGAAGTGATGTTTTAACAACAAAAGAGGGGTTTTATAAATAAAGGAAGTAAATGAAACAAAAAAAAACTCCTCATATCCTTGTTCTGAAACCGCCGTGTGTCTTAATTGGGAAGGTAGTTTCTTTGACTTAGTGGAGAAACTGGGAGTTTCAAGAAAACCGATCGACAAGAAGGTGGCGCCATAATGATGAATAGAGGCGGAAAACGTGTGAACTTAAAGATGGAAAAACATCGAGGGACACATGGCGATTTGTGGTAAATGGAAAGGTTCCATTAACTTATTAAGTTCGGAAGTGGTGGCCCACAAAATCCTGAGGTTGTGTGGAGAAAGAAACTTGAAAAGACCACTCTTGAAAGACATGATTACCATGACATCATGCTTTGAAAGACATGATTTTTTTAGAGTTTCTAAAAAAATCCAATTCTCTCCTTCGAATAGATTTAGCCGAAAATTGCCTTTTGGGGGACAATTTGTTAGCTGGTAATTTCACAAGCCTTATTTAATGTGGTCAACATTAGTTGACTTTTACTCTTGCAGGAATCGAAGTCTTTTTCCACAAAACATCATGAGAAGGTGAAGGGGTTTTGGTTTCTTTGTGTAATGATGCTTATATTATATTCATGGTATTTTGTTTCCATAAATCACTGAGCTTGAAGAAGAATTGCATGGCGAAGGTTCTATCTTTGTCTTTGCAACTCTGGTTAGTTGAAAAATTAAAACCCAATAGATTACATCATTATAATCTCGCATAAAATTCAAATGGGTTTATTGTTTTAGGCGATGAAATTGAAAAAGAAGGGATCTTTAAAAAAAGTGAAAGGGTGAAAGAATAAAAATACCTAGGAGGATAATTGCGAGAAGAATTTTGATTGGTGAGGTTGGAAGAATTCTTTGGGTTGTTATCATGGATGAGAGGTTAAAGTCAAGTAAAAAAATATAATGTTGGTAAACTATAATAAGATTAGTGTTCCTTTTTAATCTCACCGTAAAAATCAACTGTCCTATGGTAGGAAAGTATTACCCTTTCCCATGTGAAATGCCACCATCAATCATACCATAATTTTAAAGAGTGACTCTTAGGTTCAGCCATACCGTTGTCAGCCCAATTTTAAAGGTTGTTCCAACTTTCCAATCAATACGACTCGTCTATTATTGATTTGCACCATTGGTTGGGGAATCGGTGGATGTGGTATTTTTCGTGGCGCAGACATTTGTTTCTTTGGGAGAAGGATGTTGTTTCTAATTTGGAGATCATTATGAATTGGGTGACTCTCTCCTTGGCTGACAATATTTAGTTGTGGAGACACCACCCTAGTGCAACCATGTACTTAGCCATATCGACTTATGTGATGCTCGTAGAGCCCTTCCAAAGTGGGGTATTTTGTCTGAGGAGAATGAGTGAAACCTTTCTTAAGTTGTTGTCTTCTCCTAACTTATTGATAGAGATTCTACTCAGGCAAATCTTTGACATATGAGCGTTATTTTTTTTTCTTTTGCCTTTGATGAGTCACTAATTAGTGTTTTTAATGTATTATTTGAGTTTATTTTATTTAGATTTTATATGTTCTTATTTCCTTTTTAGAGCTATTTTACTTCAATTGCAAGTTATTCAATTTCAGGAACAAATATTTCAAAGATTGAGTCTTGGAGCAAATGAAAGGAGATTTGGAGCTGATTGATGACAAAAATACGAAGATTCTACACAATTTTATCAGGCACGGCCGTGCCTAGCAATGGCGTGGTTGTGCCCTCATGTTTTCAAGGCCAAGCACAAGTCAGAAGACTTGGCACGGCCCGTGCCTCCAGTGGCACGGCCCGTGCCTCCAGTGGCACGGCCGTGCCACCCTCCCAGACCTCCTTTTGCTGCTTTTTCGCTTCCAGGACAAGCTACCTCTTAGTTTATTTCTGACCTAAAGCCCATGGTTTCTTGTGGAATATTCTATTGATGTATTTCTTGGGGCTTAAGCTGTTGTAAACTATAAATAGAGTAGCTAGAAATTGTTGGAACAAAGTGTGTTTAACATTACCCTTTATGTTTTGATGATAACAAGGTATTAAAAAATGTCAATTGGATATGCTAATATTTGTTCAAGTGTGCAGGACCATAGGCAAATTTTTCAGTGTCTTAATTAAGGTATAGGTTTTGAAAGAACAAATGAGAGCAATAGAATCAACAAGAAGGAAGCTTGAAGCATTTGAAGAAAGTGGTTCTGAAGAAACTGATGTCATCAGAAGCACCTCTTAAGAAGCAGTTCACCAAAAGCTGACGTCATCAAAGGTTTTCAAGATGATCAGATGTTGGAAGACTGAAGAACTTCAAAATGTTGTTCAAATGAAGATTAAATCACGCTTGTCATTGCAGAAGATTGGGAGAATAAAACAACGACTATTTCAAATGGATTGGATGCTTATTCAGTTGAGAGCGTTGAAAAAGGACATTTGTACGAAGTGTACAACCACTATCTCCACTACTCTGTTTTTGTGTCTGCTAGTGCAAGAACAACAGTTGTGCCTGCAACGATGTTTCTCCAGACTTGGAATGGATTTGAAATTGATCCTTCATAGGAGGATAACCAAATCAGGCAACAGATCATTGGTGATTTGATCAAGCTTCAAACGACTCTATTTGATGTGCTTGCAATTTCCAACGTATCTTTCACACCTCTATATAAAGGAGTAAAGACCTGCTGTTTGGATATGCAAGACTCATAAAACAATTCTACAAGTGCCAAAACTCTGCTGAAACTGTTTCACATCAAAAGTTAACTTAGAATTTCTTATCAAAGTTCTTATCTTAGAAATTCTAGAGTCTTAAGAGTCTGTATCTGATTTGCATTGTGAACACCACTGATTGTATATCAAGTGTTCATCCTCAAACAAATTTCTGTGTAATTCTGTTTGAATAGAAGTCTCTTGCAGTTGTGCTTGAGCATAGGAAGTCTCTTGATTGTGTTTTTGAGCAAAGGAAATCTCTTGCCGTTGTGCTTGAGTAATTTGAAGTCTCTTGCTAGTTGTAGTAGTGAGCAGTTGTAATCAGATATTACATTTTAGTGAACTCTCCTTGGAAGTGCAAGGGGGACAGGACTACTTCCGGTTTGTGGAAGGAACCTGTATAATTGCTTTGTGTATTTCTTCTCTCTCTCTCTCTCTCTCTCTCTGTTTTTTATCTGCTGCATTTAGATTCTGATTATCACTTTAGAAGTTGAACTCTATCTGCTTCTGATCAGGGACTTTAGTAGGAAAAAACGAAGAAAAAGGCAAACACAATTCAACCCCCCTTCTTGTGTTTTTCTCACCTTCAATTGGTATTAGAGCCTTGGTCTGTTGTCTTAACACTTAATAGTGTAACAGAAAAAGATCTGAGAAAAACATGTCTAGTGAAGACACCTCTACCAGTAGAAACAACAATGATGTACCATATGATTATGGTGACAAGAAAGCCGAGTCTGGTAAAGTTCCAAAGTTTAATTGAGATCTTGAAGAATTTTCTTGGTGGAAAACCAACTTCTACAATTATGTCATGGGTTTAGATGAAGAACTATGAGACATTCTGGAAGATGGTGTTGGTGATTTAGTCCTTGATGAAGAAGGAGCTGCTATTGATAGAAAGAAACACACTCCTGAACAGAAGAAACTTTACAAGAAACATCACAAGATCAGAGGGTCACTTGTCACTACTATACCTAAAGCAGAATACATGAAGATGAGTGACAAATCTACTGCAAAGGCAATGTTTTCTTCTCTCTGTGCAAACTATGAAGGTAGCAAGAAAGTCAAAGAAGCAAAAGCTTTTATGCTTGTTCATCAGTATGAGTTGTTCAAAATGAAAGATGATGAAAGTATTGAGCAAATGTACTCAAGATTTCAGACTCTAGTTTCTGGACTTCAAATACTGAAGAAAAGCTATGTAGCATCTGATCATGTGAGCAAGATACTGAGAATCTTACCTGCAAGATGGAGACCTAAAGTTAATGCTATTGAAGAAGCTAAAGATTTAAACACTCTAAGTGTTGAAGATCTTGTCAGCTCTCTCAAATTTCATGAGATAGGTCTAAATGAGCATGAACCTGCTAAGAAGGTTAAATCTATTGCTCTGCCATCTAAAGGGAAGTCATCAAAAGCTCTTGAAGTTATTGAATCTGAAGATGAATCACCTGATGGAGATTCTGATGAAGATCCTAGTGAGAAGATGGCTATGCTTTCCAACAAGCTTGAGTATCTGGCAAAGAAGAACATGAAGTTTCTAAGCAAGAGAGGTGGATACAAAAGCTTCAAGAAAGAATATCAGAAGGGATGCTTCAACGGTAAGAAGCCTGGAGATTTCATTGCTGACTGCCCTGATCTTCAGAAGGAAAAGTCAAAGGACAAGTCAAAGAAATCAAGTTTCAACTCAAGAAAATTCAGGAAGCAGATTAAGAAGAGTTTAATGGCAACCTGGGAAGATTTAGACAGTGAATCTGGGTCTGAAAAGGAAGAAGCTGACGATGAAGCAAATGTAGCTGTGGGGTTAGTAGCTACACTTACATCATAAGCAGAACTTGACTCAAACTCTGAAGATGAAAATGAGGTATAATCTAAAATTCCCAAACAAGAACTTATTGAGTCTCTTAAAGAGCTCCTTACACATTTTGAACTTAGAACCAATGAGTTGAAAGATTTAAAAGAAAAATATGTTGATTTAATGAAACAACAAGAATCAACTCTATTGGATCTAAAAGCTTCTGAAGAAGGACTTAGAGGATTTGACTTCATTTGTAAAACTTATGAAGAGAAGCTCAAGTTTCATTGTCAGAAGCTACAAGAAAAGTGTAATGGAAAATCTTTAAGCAAACATGAAATTGCTCTTGAAGACTTCATTATATCTGGTATTGACAGAAGTAAAGTGGCTTCTATGATTTATAGCATTTACAGAAACAATGGTAAAGGGATTGGATTTTCAGAAGGATTGTTCAGTCAGAACCTGAAGCTTCCATCTCTAAGGCTAAGATCATTTCAAAGCCAAAGAACTCTAAGCCCAAGGCCATGATAAACTCTGATTCTAAAAATTCAAAGATCAAGATTCTAAAGAGATCAGAACCTGTTCCTCAGAGTCTGTTGAAACCAGAGTCTGGTAACTTGAAGTTTAAGTTTCAGAAGAACAAAACAATTGTTGCTTCATGTGAATCAAAAAACAAAAGGTGCTAAACCTAAGGTATTGGTTAATCAGAAGCAATCAAATTTACAGCACAAGGTACAAGAAGTGAAGACTAAAACTTCTGATACTAACCTCAAAGGACCCATAAAGCAATGGGTACCGAAATCTGAAATTGTCAATACTGTAGATATGCCTAAGAGCAAAGGAAAAGCAAAAATCATGGTACCTGGACAGCGGTTGCTCAAGACATATAACAGGAGAGAAGTCTATGTTCCTCACCCTCACAATGAAAGAAGGAGGAAATGTGAAGTTTGGAGGCAACCAATCTGGCAAGATCATTGGTATATGTGAAGGAAAATCGAATCGTTTTCAGAATAAAGCAGCGGATAAAATTTCGATTTTCTTTCCTTGGATCATTACGAATTAACACATGAATCAGTGATTCGAT
>Ga0228710_1010158_pt1 | contig 12720 bp, 5 predicted proteins | sample MedpolnodulmetaG_FD_177995 | JGI IMG/M metagenome (GOLD analysis project Ga0228710, IMG submission 177995) | Root nodule microbial communities from Medicago polymorpha collected in Santa Monica, California, United States - pink nodules | ecosystem: Host-associated > Plants > Roots > Nodule...
CTCTTTGTTTTTTTTTTTTTTGGAAACTTGAATATTCTGATATGAGCTATAGAAAAATTGTTTTTCCACCATTGAAATTTCCAAAAGTGCAAGATTTTAAATTTTATGTAGGATGCCTCAAAATTCATGTTGAATATTAAATAAATATAGTGAAGCTAAAATACGAACCATTTAATCTCCTTTCAACAACCGAGATTTGTTGATTTCAATGACCACATTATTTTTCAACATAGAGAATTCACTTAGGCATGACAATGGGGCTGGGTGGGGACGGGTTTTACCTTCCCCATACCCTACTCTCACGTGCTTACCCGTTACCCTGTCCATACTCAATGGGAATGAGAAATTGATTCTCATCCTCATCCTCGACGGGTTCGGGTATATCCGCCCCATACCCATCCCCCAGCAGTGGATAATTTTTTAAAATTAAAATTAAAATTAAAGTATTTTTCAGCATCGAGTGCAATGTTATAATGCATTATCCTGAAAAGAGATGATTACGAAAAACCATGATAAGTGAATGTCATCTGAAAGACTGAGACTTTGAATGTGTGAGTGAAATGATTTAGAGTTATGGTTTCTATTTATATAAATGGAGTAATAAATTGATTTTATACATTTGGGACGGGTTTGGGTATGAGTTCGCGGTGGGTACCTATATCCCCATTACCCGTCCCATACCCGTATTTTCACTACTAGAAAAAGCAAAATTAGCGAGGGAAATTAGTGACGAAAAAAATGAAATTCCTCACAAATTCCTTGGTCCAAAATTTAGTGACGGAATTAAAGAGAGATTTCACGTTTTCCCTCACTAAATATCCCTCACTAATTTTTGTTTTTTTAGTAGTGTTTGAAATCGGGGAAAACCCAAACCCAATCAAAATGGGGAAAACCCGTCAAAATAGGTTTGGTTCGGGCGGGTACCCGCATGTATGGGTTTTGTTGCCATGCCTATTCACTTGTTGGAAGTGAAATTAGAAGTTTGGCACGTGTACGTCTTTCCCATTTTCTAATGGTTTTATCATTAAAATTATTAAAACTAAAAGATTTTTACAAGATTTCGGTTATTTTCAGAATTGTTGTCTCCATATATTGTTGAAAGTCAACAAAATCTAAAGACTTTGTTGACAAACATTTGGTTAAATTTTTTAATGGAATAATGTAACTTATCTGCAACTTCTTGTAGAATATTTTTGTAAGCAAACAATTAATAAGTCTCAATTTTATGTTGTTTTTCGGTGTAGACAATGTAAATTTGTATGTATTTTAAATTGTAGAAGACAACTATAAGAATCAAGAAAAGTGAACAAAATATGAACAAGGCAACATAAGAAGCTTCATCATAGTTAATGAAACCCTATCATAGTAAACGAAGCAATAAAGGGACGAAGAAGTAAAAGAATTTGGCCTCTTGATCAATCATATTGGAAAGTTGATTATATTGGCATTTCATCAAAGGTGAAATACAACTAATGAGAAGTAAAAGAATAGCACATGATATATATTTTGTCCATTGTCTCCCTCAAAAAAAAAAATTTTTGTCCATTGTCAAACTTGTAATGACACGTCAGAAATTGATCGATAGGAGTAGTGTTTTTATATACATGCCTTTTTTTAGCATTTTTATATGCATGCCTAAGAACTATTAAAATGTTATAATCTTTACTTTGCATTACAATTTGTTTGTTTTATATAAAGAAAATGGAAGAGGTTTCCACCAATCAAGAAAATAAAGAATTTTTTTTTTGACATAAAGGTGATCTTGGCCAAACTACATGCATACTACTTGAAAGTTGTCACATTTCTCAGCACTGATTGAGAATTATTCAAATTCCACAATTAGGCTATAGTTTTTACAAAACTTATTTACATATTTCCAACCTATTCTCCGAGTGGTTCCACCATAAAATTGATAAAGGGGGTAAGTTTTCTCATGTCTTTAGTGTATGGTGAGTTCATATTTTTGCCACTAGAAATCGAAATTGCATTCTCCCGATACATATTTGTAAGAGATTGCTTGTATATGAAAATCTATTAAGGATGTGTTAAAAAAAATCTATTAAGGAAAATTCAATTCTAGAGAAGTATAAATTTTTTAGTTTTCATGATGTTGTTGCCTTGTTGGGATGTAATGTTATATCTTATATCTATATAGTAGATGCAGAGATGGCTCGGAATGAGGACAAAGAGAGTGTTGCTAATATGCAAACAATGGTGTCAATTGTGAAAGAAAATATTGAATTGTGAAAATTTAGTTTCAATCATATTTTAATTACTCCATTTCAATCTTAGAAAGCTAAACAAGAGGAAGTCTTGCATGGTCACAATTCCTTTATCACACTATTTAGACACACATACATACTTGAAAAATGTAGAATAAAAAAATAATTAAATAATGAGTAATTTTTAAATAACAAATTGATATTTAAACTCGATTAAAAAAGGATATTTAAATAACTAATGAGATATTTAAATAACTAAATGATATCTACCAAAGAAAAAAAACTAAATGATATACATCTTTGTGGATGCACCTGAAAATAGTGTGTCCAAATGGTTGTGATTAACCTAACTATTTTCCACTAAACAATTTTAATTGGTTAATTGCCGTAGACCGGTCGCAATGGAAATTGTTTAGGTGTAGCGTTAGTTAAACATTATTTTGAATATTTGTCAAAAAAAAAACATTATTTTGAATAAAATAAGTTTTAAAATCTGATTTTGTGTGAGGATATTTTACTTTGATTGTATCTTCAGTCTAATTTTATATTTTTTTAAGGAATCTTCAGTCTAAAATTAATCATCGACTTCTCAACACTACACAAAAATAATTTTTAATTTTTTTTATAAGATTCATTGGTTAGTTTTGTATTTTTTTTCTCCCAAAATGCTAAGTTACTTTTGAGGGTAGTAGTTGGAAATTCGATCTATTATAGTAATCACTGTGGTTATTCATATATAATAATATATTTCAATTCTTCTTTGAAGTTTCAACTTAGCAAAATCAACTTTACTTGGCAGTAACTAATTTTTTTTTCTGAAAGATTTACACCAACTAATCATGTTTTATTATTTTACCAAAAACCGTTTGATAGAGATGAACATGTGACGTCTGCAAGTCCTACCTCAACTAATAAAATGCCGAAATTGTTAGGTCGGACACCATGATCGGGGTTCGAACCCCGGTACATTCACTTATGTGTGTGAGTTTATAATGTCTTTGTCATTTCGTCTATCTATATAAAAAAATAATATGAACATGTGACCTTTATCACTAAACCTCCCCATTATTGATGGAGAATTGCTCTTCGCTCGTATGTTTTTGCTCATTCCCATCCTACATGAATTAACTCATGTTGAAAAATAACCTGCGTGAGTTGTCTCACGCTCAGCTATTTGACGGGAATGAGCAAAAACAGATGGGAGAAGAGCAGTTATCTTATTGATGAGCACCGAGTTGGATAAAGGAGTTGAAAGGAATCCACTTGCCATAATGCTAATTTAAAGCCCACAAAGATCATTTTGCTTGAGAATTTCTTTTTCCCACCCTCCTACCCTCTTTATACCCTCGAAATTTCTCATTTTACTTCCATTCAAATTATATAATTGAAAGATTTTTAAACTACTTCAGATTATATAATTTGAATTCCTTAAAAACCCATAAGTATGTGTTTTGTCATTATATTACCTTGGTTCCTCCAATTCTTGTTTTGAAATAGTTCAGAAAACATAATTCGAAAAAAAATCAACAATTTCGATTATATAATCAGAAATGTATCAAACCCTCCACGATGCTAGTTTCTAACAAAACATATAGTCTTTATATTGGCACATTTCAAATTATATAATCCAAATGCGTAAAATATAAGTTCTAATTATATAATATGAAATTTGTCAGCAGAAAGATCCTACATATTTATGATAGAGTAATTTTTTTTGTTGAAAATTTACGCAGATGTGCAACACAAATAAAAAATTATCGACACACATCGAAATATAATGAAACCATAACACATCATAATCATAATATTATACATGCATAAAATGATATCCAAATTGTACAAATGATCTTCAAAGTTGAAACTGCATTTTCTCCTATTTTTCTCTCTCTAAAACGGGATTGAGTGATATATTCTGTTTATGAATTGTTTTACATGCATTTACTATGCACAAGACACAAATTTGTGCACAACTTTCTCTCCCATATGAGAAAATTAATTTTTAACCGTTGGATCTAACTAAGAACATAGTTTTATTGTAGACCCTCAACACTACATTTTTTTCACACTAACTATCACCATATTTCTCACTCCTCAATTACCACCCACCCACCAACAACAACAACAGTGTTTCACGGTTGCCCATAAGTCATATATTTGAAATTGCCAATTCAGGTCTTGTTTAAAACTTGATAACAAGAATCATAAAAAGAAAACTTACAAAATCGTGGCGGATGTGTTGACGACGACAACATCGCAGAGGATGTTAGTTATGCAATGATTTAAGCGTAGAGACGTGGTTGGTGATTGATTTTGGGAATCACTCTATTTTAGTGTGATGTTTGAGTTTAGTAATTTCATTTTATTTTTAATGTAAAATCTTAGGGAAAACGGGCTAGCATGCATATTAGTGTGAATAATTTTGTTTGAAAATTTATTCATTAATAGAAAAGCTTCAACTCTAGGGGTGTGATTTGGATTTTGCCAAGGATGTATACTAGCTAGGTGAATCTGTTAATTAGAGGAGTTCATGAAAAATTATCGTTTTGACAATACTTGGTGTCATTAATATGAGAAGAATGTGTGATTAATGTATTGTGGTGTTGTTGAGTTTGGTGGTGGTGGTGAAAAGAGGGATGTCACTTCAGTGACTTTAGCGCGGGAATGGCACTGTGACATTGGCTCAATCTCATCTGCTATATTAATCATACGCTCCATATTTTTCTAGTTTGATTATTTATTAAATTTATTAAAATAAATCAGCAAGAGATACCCATTTGATGAGTCACGACCCGTTTATCTTGCAACCCGCCTTCGCCCCCACCAACTTCCACCATCCTGTAGGTTGTCGTCGTCCGACAGCGAGCATCGCCACTGCACCTCCACCCATTCTCGACCATCACACAATGATTTATAGAGGAAGGTAAGCATCAAATATAAAATGGGTTGTGAAACGGGAATAACAATAATCTCATAAATGGATGCTTCAGTTACATCAATTTCCTTATACCTGCAATCTTAATTTCGCAATCAATAAGATCTATCATGTAATATGGTTGGGGGAAAGTAGATAAACCATGATACCATGGAAAACCGTTGTTGTAGCAGCAATAAGATGAACAAGAAAAATAGAAGATGAAGAAGATCTATAATGACGTGGTGGGACAGCGAGAATTGAAAGGCGGCGGGTGAGGCAGCAAGTCAAGTGAAATGGATCTTTTGTTTCGACTCGAACCGATTTACTTTGTTTTTTTAATGAAATAAAATATTAGACATGCGACAAGATATGAAACGTATGATTAATCCAACAGATGTTATAGAGCCAATGTCACGGTGCCATTCCTGTGCAAAAGTCACTGAAGTGGTATCCGTGAGGGAGATGATAGGAAGGTTGAAGATAAAGTGAGAAAGATATAGTATGGAAAGACTATATTAAAGATCAATGTTCCTCTTTAATCTAATGGTAAAAAATAATTTGCTCAAACTTGTACTCGGTGAACAAATTTGTGTCTTGTGCATAGCAAATACCACCCTATTTATAAGCAAGTTTGAAAAGTGCAGATTCGCTAGCAAATTTTGCTAGCCTAGAGAATTTGAGTTTCTTTAGAGGGAGTAAAAAGACAACTTACCCAAATGGTCACTAAAACCATATTTATTCGTTAGGCATGTTGATGCTCACCTATCAAATATGTTCCTACATTTCCTAGGAACTTCTATGGAGTCGTCACATTACCTCGCTTCCGAACGCCCAACAATTCTTGCACAACTGGATATTATGTTTTGATTCACTCCCAACTCGCTTGGGCTTTCCTAGAGAATCTTCCTACCCATAAACCTTTGAAACTTTTAGACTTGTCTCGCTTCTTGCTTTGCTTTGCTCGCATAGAGAATATGCCATGATTCAAAAACTTAGGTATTTTTCATCTGATTTGCAATTTTCCATCAAAATCTACAAAATATATCTTAAACTTGAAATGTTGATTAACTAGGCGTAATGATTACTTGTTTCAAATGCTAATTGTGTTAAATGAAGTGATGTTACCTACTTGATAATGTATAGGTTTATGATGTTTATGATGATAATTTGATGATGATGATGATGTGTGATGATGAACACACATATATAAAATGACGATGAAAGATGATTATGTTGACTAGTGACGATGAAATATATATGTATAAAGTGACGATGTGGATAAAATGTGTTATAGTGTATGAATAAATACATTGTTGAGTCATATGTTCATGCATAAATGGTCAAGTCCAAGTGATGATGTTAAGTGACAATGAGTGACGATGAGATCAATCGGTAATAGAACTCTAACATTCAAATGATACCACAATCATATAGAGTCGTGTCTAGACCATTGCATGCATATGAATTGATATGAGAGTTATGTATTCAATTATGTGGTCATAAGTGATGATGTGTACATGACTATGTGAATATTTGGTGATATTTGTGCACTTGTAATGATGATGTTGAATTGTGAATAATGTAATTGATTTGGCGATAAGGTGATGATGTAAGACTTTATATATCTTTGATTTATAACTTGAGAATTGATATGCCAATTTACATGAGAATATTACTTGAGATATTGAATTGTCGAATATATGATATTTGTTGCCTTGAATCTATTGTTATGTTCATGATTTCCTTTGTTGAGTATTTCTCACCCTTTTGCGGGTTTCCTCCTATGTCGTTCGTTTGGATGGTGTAGACGTGCAGGATTGAGGACGCATGATTGTCGTGAGTACACGGGGATATCTTGATGCTTCCTTGCATTTATGCTTGCTTTTGGAGTCTAGTTGTAGGCTCTGATTTAGGACTTTTTCGGGATTTTGTTTATTTTCTTTTGTTGGATTATTTCTAAGAAACTTTGGCGTGTATGATGGTGTACCTTGAGATGTTGAGATTTTGGTGTTATGTTGTTTTACTTTATGAATCTGATGTGACTATTTTATAATTATTAAAATGAATTATGAATGTTTTTTGAATATCGAAGGCGTAGCACCTTGAACCTTGTATTTCTCTGTTGAATTATTATTAAGATTTGCATGTGGGGGTTTGAGGGTGTTACCACGGCTGTTGTAAGTATGTGGGATGAAAATGCTTCTATTTGAGGGGGAGGGTATACTAGGATAAATCGATGGATGACTCACACTTAAGATATATTGTTGTGGCATGAGAGGGGTGAGTTAGAAGTCTCGCATTGGATGAAAATTTGAGTTTTGAGTAATATAAGTGAGATGACCTAGAATCTCAATGGCTTAAGTTTTTGATTAAGATGTGATGTTCAAATCACTTGTGTGAGTGCTCTTAACTCTATATGGATGATTCTATGGGGCTCCCCTTATGACCTATACATGTTTTCAGAGCCTTGCTTCAATTTAATGGGGGAGCGGGAGAGATTCATTGTTTTGGGTCACAAATGTGTAAAGTCTCACGCTTGAGTGAAAGATGTTGTGACATGTCAAGTATGAGTTAAAGTTTGACACTGAACGGAAGAGTTGAGGTTGAACATGTGAGAGAACCCATAAATCCATTGTCTTAAGGTTTTTAGTTAAGATGTGATGTCCGACTCACTTATGTAGTTACTCTTATCCCAATTGTGATGATCCCCCGGGCTCACTTGACGTTCTAATAGTGGTATCATAGCCCAATTCAATTTGGTAGGCAGAAGTAGTGGTTTCCGGTGTTGGATCACATACACGGACATTCTCACACTTGAGGTAGAGATGTTATCATGTTATCATGAGGTAGAGTGGTTTAAGGTCTATTTGTATGTGTATTGACCTTAAACTGCTCTTTGGTTATTGATGTTATTAGTCTGATCTCATGTAAGGGTATTATATTTGTATTTGTCTTTCAATCTTGTATATGATTTGGTAAGCTCTCTACAACTCTTCATAAAAAGGTCGATAAGCATGCTTACTACGATGCTAAAGGTGGACATTTTTAATATTTTTTATTTATTTATTGTAAAATATAGTGTCCAATTCATTTGTATTATTGTTTCTAAATAATGTAGATGATAATCAGAATCCACCTTATAACCTTACAATATTTTTTAAAAAATAATAAATTTTAGTTAAACAAAATAAAAAGTGTGGACTTGATTGGTTCCACGTATTTACAAACTCTCTCTTTTTGGTAAATTAAAAATTAGATTTCTGCTCTTCTCACATCACATTTTGCTCGCGCCCAACCAAAATTCTTAAATTACCCATGCGTTAAAAATTTGCGTAAGTTAAGTCATGCAGTTAAGTCACGCAAAGTGACTTAACTCACTTTTTTAAATTTATTTACTATATTCAAATTATTTTATTTACTTTATTCTAATTTATTTGTTCACTTTATTCTAATTTATTTATTTTTTAAATTATTTGTTCACTTTATTCTAATTTAATTATTTTTTAAATTATTTATTCACTTTATTCAAATTAAGTTATTTACGTTATTCTAAATTATTTATTTGCTTTATTCTAATTTATTTATGCACTTAAAATAAATATTTATTGGAATTTATTCATTAAATAAATACAAATATAAATAAAAAGAAATGAACTAAATTAATATTTATTCATTAAATACAAAATCAGAAAGAAAAAAAAAAGCAAATATAAATAAAAAAATGAACAAAATTAATACATATAACAACATCTCATTTTATTAATAGAATTCATACAATAATTGATATATTTATTCGAGTTCACTAAATCTACTTATTATCTTTTTACCCTCTTGGGGTAAAAAATTGTTTTTACCCTCTTGGGGTAAAAAGTGAGCAACCTTCTTGGGGGAAAATACATCATCAACTTGGGGTAAATCTAAATCTGGTTCTTTTTATACCCCAAGAAAATTCTTTTTACCCAGGGTAAAAAGAAGCAAATTTAATTCTAACCCAAATGTTGATCTCTTTTTCCCCAAGCCGGCTAGTCACTATTTTGCCCCAAGAAGTCTGATCACTTTTGCCCCAAAGAGACTATTGAAAAAAGAAAGAAAGAAGAGAAATAGAGGGAGAGAGTGAGGAGGGAGAGAAAGTGATATGGTGTGAGGAAATAGGGAAGTATGAAGAGATATTTATAGGTGGGAATGGTAGTATAGGTTATAACAACCATAAATGTGGTCAAAAAAACGTGTAGATTGAATGTTGAAAAACTGACCAAAGTTTTAAAAAAACGTGTGTTCTTCAGTTCTGACCACCGGTCAACATGCGTGAGTTAACTCGCGTCCAGGCCAGTGTTGCGTGACTTAAGTCACGTTGAACTTATAAGATACGTGAGTTAAGTTACGCAGCATGACTTCACTCACAAAAAGGTACAACTGAAAATAATGATGGGCACGAGTAAACTGTGTTGCGCTGGAAAAAGAGTAGAAATCTAAAAGTTATGGGACAAAAGTGGTTGTCCACTTGAGAGCAGCAGGCCACAAATTAACCTTTACAACATCAAAATTTCTTGAAAGAAAAATTAAATATCATTTCGTACGGGTACCTTAGCATTAGCCAAGAAGGAACTTGATACGTCGAAAACCTTGCAACAAGTATATATTTGTTTTACTTTTAAAAAAGTCAACATTTATTTTAAAAAACATTCCCCTTTATTTTTAAAAAACATTCCCCTTTATTTTTAAAAAACATTCCCCAAAGTAGAAATGATTTAGCTTTAGGTTAAAATTTGCAGTTTTTCCAATTCTAGAATATATTTTAGCATTGATTTTAATGTTCAATCTACTTTCATGTAACTATATCAAAAAGAAATTACTTTATATTCAATTAACTTTTTATTATAATAAATTTGTACAAAATCAATTCATCCATAATTAAATTGTGTGGAAAAAAAAAACCAAATATACGTATACACTAAAGCTAGTATATCTTTGTGCTTATTAGAAACACCAAGTATATATGTTGCTTAATACAATGTTTGTAATATTCGTTTTTTTTATAACCATAATATTGATACAAAGTTTAAAAATTAATCTCCGTTGGAGAGTGTCTGAGGCAGATAAGCTAAATTCTCCTTTTAAATTGATTTTTTTTTCTATATGCATGCATAAAAAATCAAACATCTAACCATATATTTAAGGGTTCAAATATCTTACAACTTGAACTATTCTTTTCAGGTTTTAAGATAGTTTCACCGCGATTCCAAAGTTATAAATTGGAGATTTGGTTGAGCGGACAGTGACACATGCAATCCATCACAGAAAAAAACATGGCTAAAATAATGATGAGAAATCAGAAAATGACTATTATACAATTCTAAACTAATAATCATAGTTGATCACAACTCAACTAAACACACACGATGAGTCTTGGCTATCTCTAACTCTCTCATGACCTCTCAAAACTTTGGTGCTTTGGCTTTATAGGACGACAACAACAACTGAACTTTTGGCTTTATAGGACTAGAATCATTGTCATAGTTTCAATTAGTGGTTATTATGAAGTGCAGAAGTCTAGTCGGAATGAGACTTAGTCATATCATATTTTTCTTTTTAAGTAGAGAATTTAAGGATTTTTCTTTATAAGTGTATTTGGTTAGATAGACTTGACTAGAGGCTTTTTTTTATTTTTAAAATCTATCAAACCGATCTACTTAAATAGTATTTTTTTTTTTTTTTAATTTAAAATGCAAATGTTGCTTTTACTGAGAAGGTTGCATCGTATTCCTCTCCTGTTTCACTACAACCATTCAAAAAGAAAAAAGTGAAAAAGATAATTTATCTTTGTAAACAGATTTTTTTGTTTGTTTGGAATTTTAGTAAACACTAGCTAGCGATAAATCATTTTGGCTATTTTGCCATTCAAAAAAAAAAAAATCATTTTGGCTTGTTTAGAATTAAGAATAAAAATGATATAATCGCATCCCTATATCGTAACAAGTGAGAAAATCATAATCATAGAATATTGTCATGATTAATCTGTTAAAATCTTGATAAAAGAAAGACAAAAGTGAAGGTAAGATTCATGTGTGAATCCTGCGTATAAAATTAATAATCATAATTTCTACTTGTGAAGAGTAATAAATAGTTCAAAATATAGACTTCAATGTAGTAATGTTAAATTGTAGAAGTTAATAAATTGGTGATCATGATAAATATTGTCTTACAAATATTAACAAGTTATTATTTTGGTTTCTCATTGATTCTATCCATCAATGCAATCTTATTTGAGACAATTTTATTTTTTTTAGGGATTATTTGAGACAATGTTAAACACTAAATATGTGCACTTCGCTTAACAACACTTCTCTTAACATAATTTAATCTTTAATTTGCTGTTGGCGGTTTAGTTTCTTCTATTAGACCTAACTTTAATGAATTAAAAATGTTATTTTATATAGCTTTATTATTGTGATTTGATTTGATGCAACTAGTTTTTTTTTTCAAAGGTTGATGCAATGTACTAGCTAGCAACCCTAAATAATTATTTGAATTGCAATATTGCTATCATTAGGGAACATGTGGCTTAAGAGAGGAAAGATAGCTCATTTGCTGTCCCACCTAGTGATTTATGAGAGCTAAAAGTGATATGAAATGCAAACTCGTTGATATATGTTTGAATTTTTTACTCCAGCGGTAAAGTGATTTTAAACAACTAACATATAAATATTTGTCATTAAAAAAAAGTTTTAAAAATAAAACAATTTTGACATGTTTTGCATGCTTTAAGTAAAATTGCATGTATTTAATAAATATTTTATATATATTTTTTAATTTAACTTTATAATTCAACCCGTTTTCCATAAATACTATAAAAAAATACTTCATATTAAATCAATTTTAACATAAAGCAAACATGGATAAATTAATATAAAATTATGACATAACAATATTGGATCGAATGTGGAGTAAGTGTCCGATCAAACTACATGTGTATTATCGTGTTCACCAAATACCAAGTGTGAACTCCCCATCCCGTGAGCTTAACTCAGTTCGTAGGGATATTGCATATTATATGTAAGGGCTGGGATTCGAACCCCGAACACCACACTTCTCCATACTAAAATGTATGAGCTCTAACTACTATACTACAAGGAAGAAAAGAAAGTGTGAACTACCCCTAAAAAAAACTATTGTGGAATTCATTGGTTCCACATACTTACAAAACTTTTTCTTTTGGTAAGTTAAGATTTATGGGACAGCCTTTCAAAAAAAGGATTTATGGGACAACAGTGACTCTCCACTTGAGGGTAGCACACCACACACTACCTTAATTTCAAAAAAGAAAATTTGAAATATCTTTTCGTACAGACAGAGAATTCGGTTCACCAATAGAATTATAGAAAACACCTTAGCAAGAAAGAAGGGGACAGTACAATGGGTCACCCCAGTACAATCTAAAGGGTGCTAGGATGATGTATGTCATAAATTTGGATATTTGATACGTGGAAAACCTTGCATCTGAGTGTGGTTGATTTTTCATTTGAATAAATCAAAATTATTTTTAAAGGGTGTTCCTTTTTTTTTTTTTTTTTTAAGATTAAAGGG
>Ga0228710_1010159_pt1 | contig 12719 bp, 4 predicted proteins | sample MedpolnodulmetaG_FD_177995 | JGI IMG/M metagenome (GOLD analysis project Ga0228710, IMG submission 177995) | Root nodule microbial communities from Medicago polymorpha collected in Santa Monica, California, United States - pink nodules | ecosystem: Host-associated > Plants > Roots > Nodule...
TTTGAATAAGAGGGGGGGGGAGGGGAGTGTATATTTTAACATAAGAGGGGAGGAGAGTGTAATTCAAACATCTTTGAGGGGAGGGGAGTGTAATATACTCTTTATATAATGAAAAATAAAATACATGAAATCCTACCGTCATATCATTAACAACTACATAATTGTTTTTTTTTATATAGTTATAAGTTCATTATCTTTTATATTATTTTATATAATGGAAATTTGTTAAATCCACAAAGACATGGAATCATTTCAAGCAGTTTTTTCAATTTTTTGATAGTTCGGAGTATACAATTTAAAATATGATTCGAATTCTACAATCCGAACGAAGAGTATTTTAAAAAAAAATAAAAAATAGACGTCTGAGAAACCAATAAAATGAAAAAAGTAATAACCTAAATGTTTTATGCTCCTAAAATAGATCCCAATATATAATTGGCCCTTACTCAACTGAAAATTTCCTTCAACCCCATAAAGAATGACAAACTACTACATGTTATTTTGTATCAAAATGCTTTTATTTACTTCCTAAAGTCCAGAACTACCTAAATTTTCTCTCAAATTATTATACATTATACACAATCCCTGTTTTCTTAAAGAGCCAATTGAAAGAGACAACAATATAGAGACACAGAGACAGAAACAACTGATTTGTTATAACAGAAAGTTATAGAACTTAAACCCTCAAATTCTTCCCCAAATATGACTTGCAGCCAAATTGAAGGATTTTGAATACATTGTATAAACTACACAAAAGACCATTGCATAAACTGCACAAAAGACAAGAAAACTCATTCTTAAACCAAATGGATAATCAGCAGCATTAGACCATCCATAATGGTGGGTGCTTCACCTATATAGCACCGAATTAAATAGGCACTCGCATTGTGGTGAACAACAACTTTACAAATCAAGTTATTGTGCCCTACCTACCTACTAGCAATATGTAATTAAATTAAAAGAATTCACAAAACAGATACAACTTAGCACAACAACCATATCCTCAAAATTGATTCAGCTTGATTGCAAAATGGCCATTAGTATCATTTTAATAAAAACAATAATCTTTCCCTAAACTTTCATAAACAAAATAGGTGATTCACCATTTCACCCAAACATTTATGAATCCTTTAAGTAAATTAAACAAGTAAAATATCTGAAACACAAAAAAAAATGAGTTGAACAATACAATATCACAAATAACCAGCTTAAAAATACCAAACTATTTTAACAAACTATATGCAAAATAAAATGTAAAGACACTTTCTGGTTCCTTAAAAACACGCTTGAAATGAGATACGCAATCAGCAAAAGTGTCAATCTGTCAACAAAAATAAACATAAACACTTGTCAAAACAAAAATCTTCTATCATTTTTGAAAAAAGGACAACTCAGCAGCCTAAGAATGACATGACAAAACAATTGTCAAAAGCTAGAAATCAAGTCTTGATATGATAGTATTAATATATTCAAAACATATTATTATTTACCTTATTGTTGAACCATGATTTGAGGCGGTACCTTCGGATAATCTTTAATATCTAACACTTGCAGTGATGTTGCCCATTCAGGTATGGATGTAAGATTCTCACAATTTCTTATTCTTAGAGTCTGTAAAGTGGTAATGTGCTGAAGCCCCTCAGGTAAATATGTCATTTTTGGGATTTTATAGAACTTTAACACTTTGAGGTTCGCTAGTTCTTTCCATTTCATGCTGTAACAACCATCTTCATCATTGCACGGATCAAACTCGTCGCAGTCAGTGATACACAATTCAGACAGTGAACTTAGATGTTGAAAGACTCCACAGAGAGATTTAAAATTGATCATGGAACCTATGTCAAGATACTCTAGTTTTGAATGATTGACTGCTTGCTGTAATATCTTCTCTGTCACATCGAAGAGAATTACTTTCCTGATATATGTGTGTTGTGGAATTGAAACTAGATTATAACAACCACAAATCGATAATCTTTCAAGACTCTGAAACTGATGACAACAACCGCTTGAGATTTCTTCTTCGCTACAGTTACACCATCCTTTTAGATTAGTTAACCCAGAAAGAAATATCTCTTTGACTGATGTAGAAAAGGTTGACGAGCTATCAATACTGTTATCATTGACAATGTACTCTAGGCAAGGTGAATACATCATATAGAGGCGTTTGACATGCAACAGTGAGAGTTTGAAATATTGTAATCTTGTGCAATCGGATAACTCCAATTGAACCAAATTTGTAAATAAATTGGCCGAACTAGACAATGTCACACCACCGAATCCACTTATTTGTAAGACCTTCATATTGGAGTGCAGAACTATGTGATTTAGAATTATATCATCCTTTTCCAACTCATTGGCATCACCAACAGTGTCTTCTTTCCAATTCAATGTCAATTGATGAATATGTGACTTCCCTAGCTTAGCTTCTGTTGGACAATGCCTCAAATGTTCCAAGCCATTTATCTCGAGTTGTCCCCTCAAATTATGTAATCCTCCTAGCTCACTAGTTTTACCACTATCTTTAGAAGTTGTATCTAACACAAACTGTGTCAGTGTTTGAAGATTAGTCATCTTTCCTATTCCACGTGGCATAGAAGCTAATCTAATGCAATCATCCAACTCAAGATGTCTAAGACTTACCAACTTCCAAAGATCTTTGGGCAACTCTCTCAAGTTACAACAATTATTGAGTAAAAGAGTCTCCAAGTTAACTAATTCAGTGATAGACCTTGGGAGCTCCTCAACCAAAACACAAGAAGAAAGATCAAGATACCTTAGATGTTTCATTCTACCAATACAAGATGGAATATTCTTAGGCTCTATGTTAAGATTCAACACACGAAATCGTCTAGAACTTGATAGGATGGAATTACAGGCAGACAATTCTATTGAACCTTTACGATAATAACTAATTCGATTCGAATGTTGTGGTAACAGAAATGTCCTTAATTTGTAAGCATTGAGAAGAGAAGTTGGAACTTGCCAGGAAGAGTCCAATTCAAAGTCAAAAGAGACATGACGGGTTTGTTTGTCAATATGTTGCCCCTTTTCTTTAACGAAAAGATGGTCATTTCTTGAAATAAAACTTGCCAGATCATGCACAATATCATGCATTTGAAAATATACATTGTCAACAACGAAATCATGTTTGGTGATATTTTGAAAGAAAGATTGATGAACTAAATCCATGAAGTATTTATCACCAATATCTTCTAAACTTGTACTTTCATCTGATGACTGAACAAACCCTTGTGCAATCCAAAGTCGAATCAATGTTGTTCTAGGAATTAAAGAGTCTTTTGGAAACAATGAACAAAAAGCAAAGCACTTTTTCAAATGAAATGGTAGATGATCATAACTAAGTTTGATAAGCTGAAAAATTTTATTATCACCTTGTTCATCAATTTTCATAAGATCTTTGTTCTTGAATGTTGACCAATCCTCCTTCTGCATGGAATACATTAAGCTTCCAATGCTTCTGATGGCGAGAGGAACCCCTGAACATTTTTTCACAATTTCCTTGCCAATTGACACAAATTCCTCATTCTCTAGTTCTCTCTCATTCTCAAAAGCTAATCGACTAAATAATATCCAAGATTGTTTTTCACCGAGACCCTTTAAAAACAAGGTGAAAGAAGAACCACTTGCCTTGGCGACCTTCTCACTTCTTGTGGTGGTAATTATTTTACTTCCTTTTGCTCCGCCTTTAAGCAGTGTCATCAATTGAAGCCAAATATCACGATCCTCATTCCAATTGTCATCCAAGACAAGCAAATATCTTCTTCCTTCAACTTTTTCACGGAGTTCCAATTGAACTTTATCCATCTCAACATTAGTTTGAGATTCTGTGATCTTTGCAGCAATACCTTTTACATCAAAATCATCAGAAACACAAACCCATTTTTTCAACTCAAAATGTTGTTGCACTTCTTTGTCATTGTATACAAGTTGAGCAAGCGCAGTCTTTCCAAGTCCTCCGATTCCAATTATAGAAATAACTGAAACATTCTCTTTCACACTGTTGCCGGTGTTAAACAACAACTCTATCAACTCTTTCTTCTCCTCATCTCTTCCAATAACTTCTTCCTCGCGAATAAAAGAATGAGTTTCTCTTTGTTTCAAAACTCGTTGCTCAGGAGTGCGATTTGTAAAATTAAAACTTCTCTTACCAACATTAAGGGCCTCAATTATCTTACTAAGTTCCTTAATTTTCTGAACCATTTTGTAAGAAAAGAGAAGCTGGTTGGATGATGAGAAGAAGATGCGAACCTTTTTAGTCAACTTGTGATTGGTCATCACCTGTCGCCTCAAGTCGTCAGTGTTAAAGTCATCAAGCACGTCATCAGCATCATCAAGAGCATCTTTGAGCTTTTCCAGCCAGAGTTGAACTTGATGGTTGTTGGTGCCCTGCTGCTCCTCTGCATCCAAAACCACAGCCTTGATCTCAGACATATTCTCCACCAGCTTGTCAAGAATATCTCTCATGTTCCAGCTTTCAACAACCACTGAACCCAGCTTCCCGATCAGCTTGTCAATCATGTGGAACAAAAGACCTTCAGCCATTTTTCTCACAAGTGGATAAGATGCACAAGCTTTTGATAGATTGAATTCACACGGTACAATTTGTGAGAGTGTCGTTGTAAGAGTTAAAGAGATATGATATAGTTTACAAGGCGTCTGATTTTTTTTAAAGAAAAAGTGATATTCGAAATCAATCATACTTTGTGTATTTTTTATTTTATTTATGATAAATAATAACAATTTGTTCTTTTGGCCATCCATATATTCATTTTTTATTTGAACGGTTGTTAGTATTTTTGTTGTATGTGTCTTCCCAAAAACAAAATGACATCTATAATACTTTTATTATTCAAAAAAAAATAAAAAATCTATAATACTTTTATCATATGTTAACTTGTTTGTAAACACCAAACACAAGGTAAAGTCACATTTCTTTGATATAGTGTTCTTTAATTTGATTGTTTTATGGGTGTTGGACATGCTCCGTTTATATAATCCAAAAAACATCGTTAATGGTTTCAAAGTATATTATCCGAACATATTATTTAAGATGTGCTGAAAACTGTTTTTTTTAATATAATTTTCCATATTTTTGTTGATTTGTATATGTAATTATAGAACGTGAATGCTACATATAATCAAACAAAATCATTTATTGTGTGACAGAAGAAGTGGATGAAAACAACGAACTAGTACTAATAAATAGTAATAATAATTATTCAAGTAGCAAAAACTGATACTAGCCGGAAACAACACACCAGTGCTGGCGATAGCAATAATTCAAGGAGCAATAATTGGTTGACAGAAACAACACACCAGTGCTGGCGATAGCAATAATTCAAGGAGCAATAAAAAAAATAAAATGTTAACTGGCGATAGCAATAATGCTTAAAGAGTGTCACGGGAATACTCATTAACAAGACTCATAATAAATAAAAAGCAATAATTGATAGACACGTTGTTTGTGCAGAATTTGGTCTAAACAGATCATGTCCTCAAGCCAAAGCTATGAAGTCCGAATATTTCATACGATACAGATACGATACGGCAGCGATACGACGATACGAGAAAATTTAAAATACGACATTGGGATACTTTAATAAAAAATTAAATATAAGCAATATTGATAATAAAAAAGTGACAATTAATTAATTACATATATCTCAATTTTGATTCCTAGGTAAACACACATTGTGTAATTGGCACCTATTTCTTGGAAGGGATTGTCTACCGAATAGACAAAGACTGGATTTTAAAAGAGTGGACTGTACCTCAAATAGTGTAATTTGTCAAACTTATACAGAGTATAATTGACACCTATTTCTTGTTTGTGCGGATAGTATAACATGTTGGAGGAAAGTAAATCTTTGGCCTTTGTTGGAAGAATTGATGGATGGGGCTGAAAGCATTGGTGATGTTTTCACTCGCATGTGGCAGGGATTGTCATTGAAGCAATTGGTGAGTTTTTCTATGACTTTTTGGAGTAAATGGAAAAGACGAAATTTGCAATTGTGGGAAAACAAAACTGAATCGCCCAATCAGATTTTGCAGCATGCACAAGCAATACTTAACGCTTGGGAATGTGCTAGACGAGTACATCAGACTCACACCATGACTCAGGAGCAGACACATGCCGCAATTTGGCAGCCTCCCAGGGCTGGTTTGTTAAAATGCAATGTTGACACATCAGTTTCCACCGCTGATCGGACAATTAGTATGAGAGCGGTCTTAAGAGATAGTGAAGGACGGTTTGTACAGGTTATGACAGATGTCTTAAAGGCTTCTATGTCTCCGACAGAGAGTGAAGCTTGGGAGCTGCATCAAGGTCTCAAGTGGATCACAACATTGGGTCATCAAAGGATTATCTTTGAATCAGACTGCAAGATGTTAGTCGATGAAGTGCATTCCAATAAGGTGAATCATTCAGGGTATGAGTTAATAGTTAAAAGTTGCAGAAATTTACTCCAAAATTTTAACAACCATTAAGTTGTGTTTACTAGGCGTCAAGCAAACAGAAGCGCTCATGCTCTTGCAAGGGCAACTTTATCCCATTCTTCACGCAATATTTTTGATGTACTTCCAAGATGTGTAAAAAAAAAAAAGGTAAACACACATTGTGCTTAACTTGGTATCATTGGTTTCAGTTTTAATATAATACTTTTGGCTTCTTAAAAAAAAATTACATATATCCAAAATAGAGAACATCATTGCTTAATCAATTACACATATCTTAAAAAGTGAACATCATTATTGTTAAACTATATCCCAAAAAGAACAACCTTACCTAATGTATATATTATATTTTTTTCATTTTGCTTATTTTTTAAAAACAAAAATAAAATAATTGAAAAATCATGTATCCCGCACGTATTGGTTACTACCGCTGCATCCCTCGTGTATCTCGGTGGATCTAGAATGTATCAAGCAATTGTTTTGTTTTTAAATAAAATTGTAGTGTTCGGCCCGACTTAATTTTAACTTCTCTTCTACTTTAAGGAAGAAGTTGGGCCAAACACATTTCATAAGAAGCTCTTGATAAAAAAAAGTGACTTAATATTAAAGAAGAAAAAACTAAAAAAGTAGAAGTCAATAAATTGAACTTTATGCTAGCTTATTCGGTGACCATTTTGCACGCTTATGTTTCGAATCCTGCCAGCCACATTTGTTAATTAAACAAGTAAAGCTTGCTAATTTTCTTCATAAAAAAAGTAAGCTTGCTAATTGTTACAACTTATATTATTTTTTTTTTACCTTTTAAGACGTTGAAATTTGCTAACTTTAATTTTATAATTTTATAATGGCAGACAATATCATTGTAAGAAAATCCTAACTGAAGACTTGTGGTACCTCATGACATCTCAAACGATAAAAATTTTCATTTAAAAATATAATTAGCAAGATGTCTTTTTTATAAATCATAAAAAAACTTATACACTTTCAAAAGAAAAAAAATAATAAAAGTTTTTATTTTATTTATGATAATTTGTAATAAAATCATAAAGCTCTTTTAAAAATATTTTACCAATCAGATTTTAAATTAAAATACTAATTAAGTTGAAAAAAAACAACAAATACCAAACAACTTTAACTTTAAAGTTTTAATTTTCAATTTTATTCTAAAAGTGACTTTTAGACCTAAAAAAAGTAGGGCCAAACACTGGAATATATATAAAACGTATCGAAGCAAGATACATATGACAGATACAAATACATCATCAATTTTAAAGTATACGGGTTTTATATGGCGAGAGTATCATTTTTTGTTTTTACAAGAAATCATGATTATTTATTTTTTATAGACAATAACGCCAAAACAGGAAAAAAAAATAGGAATAATTCAAGGAACAATAATTGACGATCGATATGCAAAGAGTGGTATTATTTATACAATCTTATTCTTTTCCGTGTTTAGATTGTTTTAAATTGGTCAAAAATAATAGAAAGAGTAGGAACATGTGAGTATGTGACGTTATAAAATAGAAAACCGTACAAAAGTTGTTCTAAATTATTTATACAAATATCATTTTCAATATACAAAAGTTTGTCCCAAAAGATAGATCGTATAGTTGGACACAACCCAAATAAAATTTATTTGAACAAACTCAGAAATTAACGTAGGCTCCGAAAAATAGAAGTTTAAGAATCTTTCTTGTTGCAACATCTGAGATAGTAACTTGGATGTTGGTTTTACAAAAACATAAGAAAAAAAAACATACTTACATGTCACAAAACTCAATTTATATTCGTTTTTTTTCTTCTTATTTTTGTCAATCTGACATTATAATCATGTTACTATTTTAATTGTGATGATGAAGTGGACCGTCCACTTCTATTATTGGATGGTGGCATTAATCGTGATTGTATTTTGAGAAATGTATAAGGTCAATGGTCCAAACTTGGCTAATAGATGGAACAATAACTAGTTGGTGTTTTTATAATTTTAATTAATGTGTAATGGTTGTGTTATTTTTTTAATGAATCAAGTGTCAATAGTTGGATAAGGACAGCTTTTTTTTTTAAGGAAGGATAAGGACTGCTTGTTTAAGACTTTTAAAAATAAAATATGATTTTAGGATAAAATAATCCAATGATGCTATGGAGATTTTTGTGTGAAAAAAACTCAAGTTTATTTGTCTATGATATAATGATGAAAATTGCTTTTTTTAATCTCAATTGATAAAATCAGATTATTTCGTTTTTAGAAGTTACTGTTGATTTATATTTTCATTTGAATCAAATCTTACATTTTGGTTTTTCTTAATTCAAATTATTTACATATGTTGAAGCTCACTAATAAAAAGTTGGCTTAAATATGATAATCGTCCCTGTAATTTGGGCCAGTTTTGATTTTCATCCCTGTGTAAAAAAAATTTTGAAATACATCCCTATAAAAAAAAATTTGTTTGAAAAAGGTCCCTGACCACACTATTCAGCTGATTTGGCATGGTTTTGGCCACGTGGCAGTTGCTGACTGTGCAACGTTTGCCACGTGGCGTGCCACATAATATTAAATTTTAAAAAATATTTTTAAAATTAAATTTAAAAAACAATATAAAAATCTGAAAATAAATTTTAAAATATTTAAATAATTTTCTGAATTTTTTTGAATATTATATATTCTGAAAAATAATGTTTTTTTTAGATTAAAATTTTTGTAAAAGAACAAGAAATTAGATTTTATTTTTAAATTTATAATTTATTTTCGAAAATTATAAATTTATAACTTTGAAAATATAATTGTCATTATTTTCGAAAAAAATTTAATATACAATTTTCAAATTAAAAAAAATCTATTTTTCGAATATTTAATTTTCACATTTTTTTTTAAATTTTTAATTTTAACAGTTTTTTTGTCAAAAAATTAAGTTTTCGAAAATTTTAATTTTCAAAGTTTTTTTTTCAGATTTTTTTTTTTGGAAAAGTATTTTCAGATTTTTTTTTAAATTTTTTTTTTTATTTTTTAATTTATTTTCAGATATTTTAAATTTAAAAAATAATTTCCAGAATTTATTTTTAATTTTTTTAATTACGTGGACTGCCACGTTAGCGCCACGTGGGCAAAGGTTGCACAGTCAGCAACGACCACGTGAGCGATTAGCATGCCAAGTCAGACGTGAAGTGGGGCCAGAGACCTTTTTCAAACAAATTTTTTTTACAGGGATGTATTTCAATTTTTTTTTACACAGGGACGAAAATCAAAACTGACCCAAATTACAAGGACGGTTATCATATTTAAGCCTAAAAAGTTCTAAAAAGTGAAATTTTGTTTGTTAAAATAAACATGTAGTAATCTTCCTCGTGAATTTAGCTCAATTGGTAGGGAAAATCATAGTATATATGCAAAATTCAGAGTTCAAACCCCGGTCACCACAAAAAAAAAAAACATGTAGTGATCATCCTTGCTTAAATTGCTCATGGTGCTATAATTTTAAAACTTACCCTCCCAATCTTAAAATTTATGATTTTAATTTGTTCATCTATATTTTTTCTGTTGTTTTCCTTTTTCTGTTGAACATGTTTAATGATTAGTGGAGTTTTGCAGCTTACTGTGTTGTTGCAGTGGAGTCTGTTGGTAGACAAATTCCAATAGCTTTTCTTGAACGTATTAAGGATGATTTTAATAAAAGATATGGTGCAGGAAGAGCTACAACAGCAACTGCTAAAAGTCTTAACAAAGAATTTGGGTACTTAATTATGTTTATTATCTTGTTGTCCAACATATATTTACATGTTAATTACTCTATAATACTTATGATATATATGCTTTAGACCAAAGTTGAAGGAGCAAATGCAATATTGTGTGGAACATCCGGAGGAGGTTAGCAAACTTGCTAAAGTGAAAGCTCAAGTTTCTGAAGTCAAAGGAATTATGATGGAAAATATCGACAAGGTATTGCATTGATTGCTGTCCAACAAAATAGCACTGACACTTCATATTGAAGAACGGTTTGGTATCTATATGTCATTGGCATATCGTGTTATGTGTCCGTGTATGTTTTGGTGCTTCGTAGCTATAAAATTGTCTGCAGAGTTTCTTTTAATATCATGTGGCAAGTCATAATATTATTATATGTTATGTGCAGGTTATTGATAGGGGAGAGAAGATTGAGATTTTGGTGGATAAAACTGAGAACCTTCGCTCTCAGGTTAGATGCTTGATTTTATTGCTTGATTATATATATATAACATGTATATAATATTTAGTTCTGGAATTGAACTCGAATGACGTTCTTGTTAGGTTTATGTGTGAGTGCTTAGCTTACATCGACTTTGAACATAGTCCATGTTATATATAAGACATGTGATTCATATCCCAATGTTTTAAAGTTTTGGATGGAATTGTGTCCAAATCTCTTGGTCGTCGACGTCCTGGATCATCCTGTTACTCCCAAATTCCCACATCTAGTTTTCTTGTTAATGCCTTAGAGATCACTGGGATTCGAGCTTAGCTTATTTTGTTGTGATTCATTTTTTCTTTTTTGATAAAAAATACTTCGTTGTTAGATCAGATGCAACCAAGTTCAATAATTCCAGTTTCATAAAATCTTGATACTTTAATCGGTTGATTTGTTATCAGTTTATTTATTATCTTGGCTAAAACTTTGCTCTATGCTACTTAATTTGTCCATTAATTGTGAATATTGTATGAGGATTGTGAATTATTGGAATGTCAATTGAAATGGTATGGCTGTTGTGCAGGCACAAGATTTCAGGCAGCAGGGAACCCAATTGAGGAGGAAGATTGGTATCAAAACATGAAGATAAAGCTCATAGTACTTGCTATAATAATTGCATTGATTCTCATTATTGTTCTTTCTGTGTGCCATGGCTTCGGTTGTTAACTATTCTCATTTTTTTCTAGAATTGTCACTACATATTGGATTGTTTTGTAATATAATAGTCTTATACAATGAGCTTTATGATTTGTTTATTAGACATTCAATGGCTTCATGTAAAAAAAGTTAGGAAGGGAAGTGAATAAGGTGCGGTAGGATGCATAATGTTTTTCCTTTTTATTGTTCATACTCTATAAACTGTATTATTTCATTTATGGAATTGTATAACATGTTGAATATCATTTTGTTGTAGAATTAATCTGCACTCAAGGCATTATAATTGAAAAGATAAAATTGAAAATGTAATCAAAAGTAGAGTGAAATAAGTTTTTCGTTCCAAAATTTATTTTTTTTTATTTTAGTCACTAAAAATATAAAACGGAATGTTTTAATCTTATAAAAAAAAATTATTTGGTTTTCAGTCCTTAATGGTCAATTTATCTTCATATTAATGTCAAGATTATGACCATTTTTATATTTAATATTTGGTCAAGTTATATCCATCTATTATATGCAATCCTTGTAAGCCCATATCATGTTCAAGAAATGTCACCATATCGAAGTACCAATAATGAAACGAAATTTTTTTGGGAGGATGAAAGCATTCTGTTTGATTTGATTCATATGACATCAATTAAAAGTGGTTCAACCAAAATGAATAAAATGAAGAGTCAAAAGAATGATAGCCTTAGAATTGTATGATTTGGTTTGAATCCACTTGGTTAGGAAGTAGCAGGCAACCTACTTGATTAGTCGAAGCAGACGGGTATGTGTTCCATGGTTATTTATTCATGATATCCTCATTATTATATTAATAGAAAGAAAAAAGACTTTTTGTGTAGGTTCGGTTCAACTTTTAAATAAGCCAAAATTGATTCAGGAGATATAGAATTGATTCTGACATATTTAACTGTTTTTATGTAGAATTGATTTTAACACGCATTTGTTCAAATCACATTTACATGATTGTGTCCAAACACAATAATTTTACTATCAACTCACTTTAATCATAATCAATCCACTAAAAATCAATTATCGTCAACATATAACTAAACATAGACAAAGAGTGATCAATCCACTAAAAATCAATTATCGTCAACATATAACTAAATATATTTTTTTTACAACAAATTAACATTCCTCTAAACTTTCATGAACAAAATTGGTGATTCACCGTTTTTCCCAAACATTTATGAATCCTTTAAGTAAATTAAACAAGTATAATATCTGAAACACAAAAAAAAAAAAAGAGTTGAACAATGCAATATTACAATCAATCATCTTAAAAATCCCAAATTATTTTATCACACTATATTGAAATTAAAATGTAAAGACACGTTCTGGTTCCTGAGAAACACTCTT
>Ga0228710_1010160_pt1 | contig 12715 bp, 9 predicted proteins | sample MedpolnodulmetaG_FD_177995 | JGI IMG/M metagenome (GOLD analysis project Ga0228710, IMG submission 177995) | Root nodule microbial communities from Medicago polymorpha collected in Santa Monica, California, United States - pink nodules | ecosystem: Host-associated > Plants > Roots > Nodule...
GGGGGGGTGAATAGCGCTTTGAAAAAGTTTTCCGGAGTTTTGATAAAAAGTGAATTCAATTAAATTGACTTTTGGAAACTTCTGAACAATCACAACAATAAGTAAAAAGATAAAACTATGTGCTAGTAAGATTCAATGAAGAATTGAGAGATTCACCATACAAATCTTATTACAATCAAAACTTAATGTGTCTTGGACAGTTTGCAAAACTTAGACAATTTCAAAACCAAACCTATATGAAAATATACCAAGCTATCAATCAAAAACATAATGCATATGAAATTAAAGAATTGAATAGAAATTGAACTCAATTGATCTAAGCTAATTATTAAAACCTAATTCAACGAATTAGGTTAACTTTTGAAGAAAAACCAATTAGATCAACACAAGCTACTATCCTAACAATTATTCAGTTAACATATGCAATAATCAAAAGTAAAGAGGATATGGAAGAGAGATAAAACCGATATTTTTAAAGTAGTTCGCTCTTTCTCGTCCACGCTAGAGCTACGTCTACTCTTCTTGATGAAGTACGCCTTCACCATGGTCATCCACTAATAATAACAATGTTGAATACAAATGTGTTTACAAGAGTTCCTTGAAATTAAACTAATTCTTCAACCCATGTAAACACTCCCCCAAACTTCAAATAACCTTTGAATTTGGTGCTCCTTGAATCTTCAAATCCTTGATTACCCATGCACCCCTTCGAACTCTTCACTCAAGTCTTTGATGCTACGTCCGGTAAACGAATCCCCTTCGATTGCAAGAACGGTTAGAAAGACCCCTAAGACCTTTGGAGGTGGAATGAGATTATTCACTTCACTTTGGAACCTTGATTAAGCCCAACCAATTTTCTTAAGAGTACCAACTTACAATCTCTATACGCACCTTAGCAAATGAATATGACTCAATGTACAAAGTGATTCTAAGAAAAAATGTTTAATCTTGAAGAATTTATGAACAATGAGTTTTTGAGACCTAGAGAGAATAGATGCAAATGATTCAATATTTTGGGAGTTATGAGAGAGTGAGTATATATACAAAATGAGTGCAAGTGTAATTTTTTCGACCAAATTCAACTGTGTGAATCAATTCGTTAAATGAGATAATCGGTTCAAACCATAAAAGAAAAATCTGGAAAAGCGAAGAATGTTGCGAAGAATGATGCGTATACCCCAACATTTGAAATGATTCAAAATGCCTAGGATGAATATTAATATGATTCAATTTATTTTGAATCCATTCAGAATAAGTCAGAAGGTTTGATGATACGATTCATACATTTATAATACGATTCATTACTGAATCGATTCAGAATTTGTATGAAACGATTCACACAAAGTCAGAGACAAAATTTGATACGATTCAAATTAAAATGATTCGGTTCAGACAGAGAAAAACACAGTTTCAGACAAATGGTATGCAGTTTTCTTGAGACACAAGCAAGCAGACACAATAAATCACTTTATGCAAGGATGCTTGAAATGCTTGGGTGCTTTAACATATTCTAAGACTACCTATAAAAAGATCAACATGATAAACAGATAAAAACTCATTTGATTGGAGCAACATCATCAAAAATTGTCTTATTTATAGCTAGAGGCTTCAGCGTGTGTAGAAAGTGTTGTGTAAAGTGGATCATACCTTGAGGGTGAAGCAAGTTCACCCTTATATAGACGCGCGTTGAGCCTAACCGTCTTCGGGTTATGAGGCATGTAATTTAGGACGATTAGAGGAAACATGTAGGGTGATCCTCACGCGGGGGCTTGCTTCTTTGTGGCGTGGTGCACTTGAGCTGGCGTGCTCCTTCAGGCGCGCAACCTCAAGGCGGTGTAAGTTTATGCAACATGTCAGCGTGTGATTGGTCTTCTGACCGATCCAGATCAAGAATAAATTTGATAAACTTGAAACAAACACACCCTAACTCCCCTGAATAATTGCACATTACTCTTCTCACTTCTCAAATTTTTCCTGAGCATATTCCAGCGGCAGTTAATTACTGTTCGACTTTTCAGCGTCTATTAAATATCGATGGACACCTTTTAGAGTGGTTCAATCATTTTTTAAATCAGTCTAATTGATATTGATAGTGTCTAACCATGCTTAGCTGATGCCAAACCAACGATAGATGAAAAAAAAAAGAATTTTGAGAAATGATATGAGTAATTTCCCCAAAAATTTCACTTGTGAATGGCTGGGTTGCAACTCAAACCGACCGTAAAGATGACTCATTTAGTCAAGTCATTGTTTTCTATTTTCACCACCCCCATCTCATCTTTCTCTATTTGGAGCACAAAATATTACTTTATTCATATACACCCTCCGTCTCATTTTAAATGACATTTTAAAAATGTGCACTATTTATATAAGATGTTTTGATTATATTTTTCTACTAATATTTAAAGACAAATTATAGCATATAAGATGTTGAATTCGTCTCGACGAATAATTTCAAAATATCAAATTTTATATTTTTTTAATAAATTATTAAAGATATTTAAAATCAAAATTATACATTGGTATATGTGATGAAGTCAACTGTGTCAAATAATATGAAACTGTTGCGTCAGTGCTTATTTATTTGTAGGTAATTTATCTTCTTCTCATTTACATGCGAGGAACCTAGATTCAATCCTATGGGAACCCGTGATTTATGAATCCTAATATATTTTACGATATTCATTTCATGCAGTTGGTTATTGAAACGGTTAATTGATTGTTTTTTTTTTGAAAGAAGCTCATTGATTGGTTGAATTGCTGGAATGCCAAATTTCAAGTTTCCTTTGTAGGTTCATAATTTTCCACCTTTTGCTATATATAGTCTCGTAGTTTTCTCTAATTGATTGGTCATTGTTTTTTGAGATAATTACTTATATAATCAAATATAATACTTTTTATTGATTATGGATGAATTGATTTTTTTAATTTTAAATTTGGTATATAATCTAAGAATCGATTAATAGAGATCAATCCCACCGTCCACTTGCGAGGGACACGTTTAAAGTTAGAGCAAAAACTATATATGGACTTTTATCCATCGAAATTAGAACCAGGGAAGTGTGAAAAACATTTTTGAAGTCAAAAGTTACGGTCTTAGTTTGATTATATTGCCGAGTTACACAAATGGTAAAGTTTCATGAATATTTTGTTTGACCCAGATGTATATAAGTCATGAGTGTATGTCACTCCATGAAACAAGTACAAACATTTCTCGGATTAGCTGTATCTCGATGTCCAACATACGTTGCTTCTTTACACCGACACTTATAATTATATTAATCTATGTTATTTTCTCAAATTATTATTGGTGTTCATTTTTCTTTTTTGAACAACAATATATTAATAAGCCAAAATGTCCTACCAGGAAGAGAGGGACACAGCTTAAACAGTACAGAACCGGCCAAAACACAAGTAGCACGGCAAAGCAATAACCACCACAAAGTAGGAAAGCTAACAACCTCCTAAGAAGATGAAAACAGAAACAGAGATTCCCAACGAAAACATACAAAAAACACCATAAAAAAACCAAACTTCCAAAAGAGCTATCTACCCAAAGACTATATAGGATTCCATCACTACTCATAGAATAAACAAGACGGAATTTTTAGCCGGTTCAAACTCCATTTCCAAGAGAGAACTTTGACTTCCTCCACCATTTCATCAACCTCCTTGACCTTATTGTTAAAGATCCGGTCATTTCTCGACTTCCATATTACCCAAATTGCCGAAAGCTAAATTAACCAAGCCCCTCTATTATTGGTGTTTATGTTCGTGTCGTATGTGCCCGCATCTGTGCTTCATATATGTCAATACATTGGCAACTAGCTCTAAAGCCTTTTTTTTGTGGTGGCCAGGGTTTGAACCCCAGACCTTGCATATATTATGCATTTGTCCATACCAACTGAGCTAAGCTCACGAGGACAGCTCTAAAGCCTTTAACGTAATGGGATTTGAACAAATCACAATTGTTTTACATATGCGATTTAGTACAAAATGTTGTAAAATAGTAACTATAACAGCACTATAGTTGCAAGTTTTGTGCAATTCGCATTTGACAACACTGGCTAAATTAATTATTCTAAAGCTTGAAATTAAAAACAGGACATGTGAGTTAGCAAAGGATAACATTTAGCAGCCATTAAAAAGGTCTTTACCAACATTCACTTGAATAGGAGCCTTTAAAGGCTAATTAGTCATTGCTGCAAAAACTAATTTTTGGTGTAGGAAGTTAAATAGTTTATTCACTGGATTAAAATATAGTTTGATATAGCCTGCATCAAAGAGATTCAATTTTTGTTAACACTATTACTACTTGTCTTTCTATTAATGTGAATTGTTTGATGTGATTAGATTTTTGTTTAATACTGGATATATGCATTAATAGCATTATATGAAACTATTGATTTTTACTTAAACCATAAAGGAAGATAATTCAAACTCAACGGGAAACGTACTGTGTACAGAAGGAATAAGACAAATGTTCATAACGTTACTGAAAACTTTGATCAAAATTTGGGGAATTTGCTGAGATATGCTTGGAAGTCAAAGTATGAAGCAAGAATATATCTGTTGTTTGTTCCACTGATGGTTTTGCTCTGTATGTATGATTGTATATGTGTTTTTAATATAATCTCAGTAGTATATGTGGAAGCAACCATTGTGAATGATTACTAACAGGATTTTGTTTGATCTGAAACAGTTCATCTCCAGATTCTCGATGTGCAGAAGCGATGCAGAGATGAGAATGGCTTTAAATGCCACTACATGACTGAAGGCACCGGCAACAAATGCAAGGTTTTGGACAAAACCCAAGCCATGCATGAGTTTGAGACAACTTTTCTTGAGAACGTGAAGAGCAGCATCCACCGATTCATCCGTGTGGCTGCAACTGTAGTTTATAATACGTAAATGATAGGAACCACATTCATATGAACTCCATGCAGTGGGCTACACTTATTGAGTTTGTTAAGCACTTGGGTCGAAATGGAAAGTGTAAGATTAAAGAAACACCCAAGAGATGGTTCATTACATACATAGATAGAGATTCAGAAACCCTTTTCAAGGAAGAGATGAAGAATAAGAGAATAACAGCAGATATTGTAGTTGAAGAAAAGCAAGAGAAAGTCCAGAGTTCTGATCATGATCAGCCTTCACAAGTAGAGCTTCATAGGGAACTAAATGTAGAAGATGGAACTAAGGTAGGGGTTTTCTCTTGGATCATGTGCTAAACCATAGTGGCTAAAGAAAAACACGTGGAATCAGGAGTGGTGTTTGATGATGTTGATGAAGAGTACAAGGAAAAAAGCAATTTGAAACGGAAGTAAGTGGTGGTTGAAACGATAAGGGAAGCAGAGAGAAAAAATGAAAAAAAAATATATTCAGAAGGATTATTGTGGTTGCATGAGGGAATTTTTGGGAAGGTTATGAGCAAAGTTGGTAGAGAAGGGGGTACTAAAAGCAAAAGGGTGTTGTGAGAAAAGTGATTGTCAAGTATGTAGGGGAAATATAAATGTTAGAAAGCAAGCATGTGGTTAGGGTTGATCAGTCGGAGCTTGAAACTGTGATTCCAACCTTAAAAATGACTCATTGAGTCTTCAAATGCGCTGAATAAGACTCCATCTAATAGCGCTTCCTGTTGAATTCTGCTTAAAGCATTTAACAACAATCTCTGAGTCTGAACATAATTCCACAGTTGAAAAGCCTCTATTCTTTGCCAACTTCAGTCTTTCAAAGACCCCCCCATAATTCTGCAACCAGAGCTGTTCAACATCCTGGACCTTTAGTAAAGCCGCAAATCCAATTTCCATCACTATCGCGAATTATGCCACCACAACCAGTTTGCATACCACGTCTACTAGCTCCATCAATATTCAATTTAACCCACCCAACTTGAGGTGGCAACCAGCGGATACTGACTTGAATTTTCGGAGCAACGTGCAGATTATTCAAATTTGTCATAGCTAAATCATATCGTATCGCAGCAGATCTGATATACTTCCACAGATCTGCAGGCCGATTAAAGCCATCAGAATGAATCTCATTGTTTCTCCACTTCCACAACCAATGGCAAGTTGTTGTCCAAAGAGCATTCCAAGGAATATCACAGTTATTTTCTGGTTTAAAAACTAAATTTGTGTTAATCCATTGCTGCAAATTTTCAACAAAGAAAGATCTTCTCAATTGAAAAGGAACAACGTTAAGCCAAATTGCAATTGACACTAATCTCTCAAAGCATGTAAAAAAAATTCCATGCACCTGTCACAACTTGGATTGCCTAGCTGGATTTTACTCTTGTGGAAATTGGTTAGCAATCTCCCATATTTCATCTGCCAAATAGAACATTTGATTCACTCAGCAACTTCCAGTTTCCAAATTTTTCCCCACACATCTGTAGCATTAATAGTAGCATGACCAGCAACCATGTGATATGTCACAGCATCATCACTTGGAGGAGGGATGGCTAATATTTTTTCCGTGACAGAAACAGGATGCCGCGATTTTAGCCCAAAATGTGTTTTCATAAGGTACCTTCAAATTTTGAAGAGAAGGTAATGAAGAAGACGTAATTGAATTAATTAGCACATTACAAACACTCAGGTTCTTCACTTGTTGAAGAACGACGCTCCATGTTGATACATCAAACAATTTCAGCACTATTAGTAGCAGTACTAGTAGCTCTATATTTCTACTATGAGAATGACTTTTACCACCACGGTGATGATGAGAATGATGAAAAATAGGAGGAGAATAAATAATCATGTCTGAATTATTATCTCCTCCTCCATGCCCTCCTTGTTGTTGTCTTGTTAAGCTTCCTTGAGACATTGATGGTGCAGATCATCTCAAATAATAGACAGAACTTGGATCATGATGAGGGAAATTGTAGAGATGATTCAGATTTCCACCACCATGTAGATGAAAATAATAAACAAATTTTATCAAACTGTATTATTTTGGAAAATGTTGAACTTGAACCTAATTGAAAAGGCAAAGACTAAGCGTGTTGGGTATCTATAAGAACTCGGAAGCTAGGCTATATCTAGGTTCAAATTTTCCATCGATGTTAAATAAACTGGTGAATATTGCTGGTTTTTGTTTCTCTTGCAGAAAAATCTTGCTTTGAATAAACTTAAGGCATTATTTTATGTCATCTGTAATGCACAATAATAATTTTCAAAGACTACACAATTGCATCGGTATATTGGTCTGACAAAGGAAAATGCTAACCTAGGAAGACGGTGAAACTAGAATTCAATTAAATGAATTTCAAAATGAAAACATCCAACTGTTTTCCCTCTGTGCATCAATGTTACTGGATACTAAAGTCGCCTAAAATATTTTAAAGGTCATGTTCTAATGTTAAAAATTAGTATAGGTAAGAATTTGGGAGCCGTTACCGGTGCTACTTAGAAAATCACAATGTACTTTCTATAAATTAAATACAAAATTCACATGGATTTTACAATTGCATCAATTGTCCCCTGATCTTTCCATATATGCTTCATGAAAGGTCTACCAATGACAGATCCCCATCCAATTTTCTCATTGAACATTTCACTTTCTTCTTTTAATATCATGAAATGTAACCGCCCCCCTCCGTCCACACCTATTAAACCAGCTTGAAATATTTATAATTGCCAAAAATTATTCATACATTAGTGTACAGAACTACAGATGGTAAATTTTTTGCAATCTGAAATATATGTACCCTCAACTTTCTACCAACAAACAAATTAGAGTCACGAATTCAGGGAATTAGGCAGATAACAGATGGTAATGGCAAATGAATTGGAGCAGAAATTTGATGGCTGATGAAATCGTATTAGCAGCTGAACTGTTGGAGAATTTATATGGTTTTACACCAGGTCACACTTCAGAAGAAAACATGCAATAGCTGCGTCATCTACAGGTGGGTGTCTCGGTAAGGTAATATTATAACGAGCTGGTTTTTCTACAGAATGTTGCAAAACCTGTAGCGAATTTTCTGAGGGAAATTAAGAAAAACTAGGGCTGTTCCGTTGTGTAAAAAGTAGGATTGTTTGGATCGAGGATTGTTGCATGTTCAGCTTTTCACAAGAGTGGATTTGTGGCAAAGAGGAGCTTATCAAAGGTGCACAACAATAGTGTTGTGTTCTTTGTTTTACCAAAATTGAAACACATAATCACTTGTTTTTTTTTTACTTGTGATAAAGTTAAGGGAATTTAGAATGCGACTTTTACTAGGCTCAATTGGTTTCCTTCAAATTGGGTGAGCGAATATGTGGAAAATTTCTAATGTTTTTCTCTCCCACTTCGAGGTAAATATCACAATAGTGTCTCATTTAATTTCGCTTATGAAACAATATCATCTTTAATGGGAATGTAAAGAATGTGAATGAGGTGAATGACAACTTCAAAAGAATATCGTGGTCATGGTTCATATATAAGGAATATTTTTTGTTTTCATACTAATTTCGCTTCAAAATGTATTACTTTATTTGACAGTTGTAATCAGAATTTTATGTCCTTATCATTGGAAATTTATTGTTAGATCAGTTTTCTTATGTATAGAGAGATGTTTGGATAGGCATAGTGATGCTTGGTTTGTTTCTGCTTTTTTTTTTATCTATGGTGGTATGAAAGATTTTCTGCATATGTGTAGTTGTAAACTGTTTTCGAACGGCTTTGCACACCTTGTGCTAGATTGCTCGTCATCAGTAAACTTTCTTTTATAAAAAAAAAAGATGGTCAATTTTTTGCAAATTATATCCTTTTTCATATAGCCTTGGAAGGTTTGGTGAGTCTGATGGGGAATGCAATAAAGCCAGGGTTGTTTAGAGGATATAAAGTGAACGATTCGTTATGCTATAATATTTTACAATTCGCAGACGACACAATATTGTATTGTGAAAGCAGTTGGAATATTGTTTTGACAATTAAGTATATTCTTAGAAGCTTGGAGCTGGTGTCCTGTCTGAAAATAAACTTTAATGGTAGCAACATTTATTTTCTGAATTTGAATACTCATATTTTAGATGCAGCTTCTTGTTTCTTGTCCTGCAGAGTCCAGGATTTTCCTTCAAGTTCCTCAGAATACCAGTAGGCGCAAACCCAAGGCAGAGTAAAATGTGGCAACCGGTCTTGGATTTATTTGAGAAATAGCTTGCAAGGTGGAAGGGAAAGTATTTGTCTATGGCAGGGAGACTGGTGTTAATATACTCAGTTTTGACAAGCCTGCCGCTGTAGTTTTTTTCATTTTACAAAGCTCCAAAGAAGTTTATTCAGGCGATAGGTCCAAAGGGAATTCCTTTGGGGCTGGGCAGGCGAGCGTAAGAAGTTGGCTTGGATTAGTTAGGAAAATGTCTGCAAACCCAAGAATGAAGGGGGGCTCGGAGTAAGAAACATGGAGTTATTTGATGTCTTTGCTTGCAAAATGGAGAACACGATGTTTATCGAACTCTGAAGCAGTGTGGCAGCCTCTTTTAATGTATAGATACAGGGATTGCAACGGGAGCTTAGGTTTGTAGACGACCTCAAGGAGTGGAAGCAGGGATTCAATTTGGTGGCATGATCTAATGTTTATTGATTTTCCCCACCCGGCTTGTACTAAATGGTTCTCCAATTTTGTGGTTAATAGGATTCGTAATGACAGACGACACTGTTTTGGTCCCATAGATGGGCCGGATATTCTATTTTGCAGGACAGGTTTCCTAGTCTTTACTCTGTTGCAAATTAATACACCATGAAAGAGGAAGATAACATGTGATTTCAAGGAGAGTTCCACGGCAGAAATTATGTCATCTTGAAAACAAGTCAAGTCAAACACAACTTCTGATGGTAGCAAGTTAGAATTATGAAAAAGAAATGTTTTACCCTAAGTTATTGAACTTGATAATAATCAAGTTAAATTTGTGAATTGGTAGCTAGCTACTACCATTCACCAGGAGGATATCTATCGCAGTTATGGCTCAGAGTTTTTCATTTGTACAATTTTTCCTATTTTTTCCTTTCATTTAATTTCAAACATGATTATATGGAAACTTTCATCTTATTGTCCTGGTTACAACAAGTATTATTTGGCACTCAACATCAACATGGAAGTCCAAATCTTTAAACGTGCAAAACTTTATCAAATAAAAAAAACCGAAAGAAAGTGCAAAACCACCTCAAATATAAAGCATTCAGACAAAATCCCAAGACTTCAGAAAAAAGGAAAATAGTTAGGTTTTAAACTGAATCATAAACATAAACTTAAAAAAACTCTATTGTCAGTCTAGAGTTATATTACAAAAACAATAAAAGTGTATTCTTATTCATCGTGTAAATTCTTATTAGCCGAGTCAATGGACGGAGCATCACCAAGAAGCAGCTTGAACTCCTCTTCATCCTTCAACTTCATCAAAACCCGCTCTACCAAAGTCTTCATCTGTGTTTCGTCACCCTCTAATTTCTGCACTAGGTTATAGAATAACAATTAATTAAATGATCAAAATGACGTAGACAAAAATAAATAACGATTTTATTCTAAGATATTCAACAACGAATCAGACATTGAAAAACAAAATAGATAACGAGCGTATACTATTTTAAGCCCAATATGCCCCAAAACCCTAATGTAAATTATGCCGGTAGTACCAGCCATTGCGCATCATACTATTATATTTTCTTGCATCTCAAAGTCAAAGTGTTCTTCCATCGAAGCACAATTCGAATGACCAAAGAAAACATGAGTTTTATTTCTGATTTCTTTTCAAACAACCTGCGTGTTTTTGTCGGACAGAGTGGTTAGGCGGCTGTCTTGGAGTTTCGGACCGGATTGGTATTCGGGTCCCAGTCTGACTAGTCGAACGGGCTAGATCTAGTTTTAATTAGCTTGGTTTATTCAAATTTAAATTTTCTCTTAACCCTCTAATTTCTTCTCCTAATCTAGAGACTCGATTTAAGTTGTGAAGTAGTAAAGTCCAACCAAATATTATCGGATGATCTGACCTATTTGAATTAACGAAGTATGATTCAAAATCGGCAACAACAAAAGAATATTACTATTGTTTTAGGAGATGACCAACGCTAGAACAATAAAACATAAGACTAAAACATAAGAACTTTCAAAACAAAAACAAAAAAAATTATCAACAACAAAAGAATAAAACAACTGCTTACATAAAAACCAAAGAGAGAAACAAAAGTTTGCTTATTTTAAAAAGAAAAAAGAAAAAATGTTAACCTCTTTGATTGCAGTTTCTCTCTGAATTTTCTCCTCACATGCTGGGCAGCTGCTTCTTATATATTCGATAGTTTCGGTATATTCGATAATTTCTTGTATACATAAGCTCTGGCATAGTTTTGTGAAAAAATTCCCCATAGTAGAGCAGGTTGAAACTATGTACAATTTTAGAGTTCAGATCTCTATATTTATATTGTATAATACTTCCTTGCAGCCTAAGTTTTACAATTAATTAGTTTTTTTTTAAGGAAGCTTAATATCTCCATACGATTGGGGAGATTAATTTGTGGAGCTAATTGAGATTATTTTTAAGAAAATTGAGATCTATTTCTTTAAGAGATTGATATATTTCCTAAAAAAAGAGCCTGATGTCATTTCGTACATATTTTTTTATATTTAATTACAGATTTTATTAATATTAGAATCAGTATATAAAGAATAAATAAACTTCTTTTGTGACGTTAAAGATGATTATTACCTTTATTTTTTTGGTGGTCGGGGTTTAAACCTCTTACCTTACATATATTATGTATTGTCTTTCCCAATTGAGCTAAGCTTACGAGGACAACCCAATTATTCCCTTATTTGCCTTAATTTTGTTATATTTTTTATTTTTTTTTACATATGATGAGAGTTTCTAAGGATGCCAACTTAGTTAGGATGTCTGACTTTCCCTTGATTCATAAAAAAAAAAATTATACATTAAATTACTCTCATTTAAGGGTGTTGGAACATGAGTTTGAAATTAGTTTTTTTTTTTTTTTTTTTTTTTTTTTAAGAAGCAAGTTAGAATTTAATTGAAAGTTGGAGGACTAAACTTTAAGCCTTGGGACTTAGAACTTGTCTAAATTTAAAAAGTGGTAATCTCTCATAGCAAGTGTACTGAATTGTCATCAATTACTAATATTTAAAAGAGTTCATCTCTACATGGATTGTGAAATTTCTACTTAACAATATCCATTATAGTTAGGATGTGTAAATTGGGGGATGCACATGTCATGAGTTTTGTTTGCATAAAATAAATGTAGTTAGGATGTGTAAATTGGGGGATACACATGGCATGAGTTTTGTTTGCATAAAACAAAGAAAGTTAAAATCAAGGTAATGAGATTGATTAGGTTGTTTTCAATTCACTTATATTTCATTGCTTAGTAACTGCGTCTAGTTCCTACAACCTCTTACTTGATTTCGTGATGTTTGAACAAAATAGCTAAGCATGTGGTTGCTTCTCCAATTGCGACACCCTTATTTACCATAGTGTTCTATAGGTTTGGATATAATTGAACGAGTGCCAAACCATTTGTCACTAGGCTAAACTAGGTTATGAAGTAAAAACAATGATCACAAAGAAGGTGGTTTGAATTCTAACCCCACTACTAGATAAAGCAAAATTAGTGAGGGAAATTAGTGACGGAAAAAATGAAATTCCTCACAAATTCCTTGGTCGCAAAATTTAGTGAGGGAATTAGAGAGGGATTTCACATTTTCCCTCACTAAATATCCCTCACT
>Ga0228710_1010162_pt1 | contig 12714 bp, 11 predicted proteins | sample MedpolnodulmetaG_FD_177995 | JGI IMG/M metagenome (GOLD analysis project Ga0228710, IMG submission 177995) | Root nodule microbial communities from Medicago polymorpha collected in Santa Monica, California, United States - pink nodules | ecosystem: Host-associated > Plants > Roots > Nodule...
AAATGATTTATAGAACTTGAGTTATGGTCAAATTACTGCACGTAGGTCACAATGAATCTTTATGAATTTCAGCACAACTTTTCCCGAATTTGAAATGAAAACTGATATTGATAGGTACATAATTGGTCTTTGGTGTAAACATGAAAGCTGTAGATAATTTTGTCGGCTTTCCAATGGTTTTGGTTTGACTTGAAAATGACTTTTAGATTTTGAGTTATGATGAAAATACTCCAAGGAGGTCTTAGTGAAATTTTATGAAAATCCCGCATAACTATTTCTAAGTCAACCCAAAACTTGTGGATTGTCTCCAAACTTCAAAGCTTATGTACTATGAGTTCAATTATAGTGTTTAAGAGTATTTACCCTATGTTGTAATGAGTCTAACTTGTTTGTCATGAATAACTTGATTGATGAACTTTTACATGATTATATATGTCGATGAATTATTTTATGAATAACTTTGTTAATGAATTATTACCTGAATGTTTATATGTTGATGAACTATGATATGAAATGTATATGTTGAAATAATATGATGATTATAAGATGTTGCAATTAAATGATGAATGTTTATGAGATTATAATGTTGATGTTGTCATTGTTGTTGATGTCGTCAAGTCGTCGATGTCATACGTTGTTGTTGATTAAGTTGTTGAGTCCATGCATACTCATATAAGTTGGTGGCTTGATGCCCTGTTGAATGTAAAATCATTCATATAAAGTTGGGGGCTTGATGCCCTGTTGAATGTATAATCATTCATATTAAGTTGGGGGCTTGATGCCCTGTTGAATGTATAATCATTCATATTAAGTTGGGGGCTTGATGCCCTGTTGAATGCTTGATCATTCATACCACGTTGAGAGCCTATGCTCTATAAGTTGAGGGTTTGATGCCCTGATTGGTACCACATGCATATTGCATAGTCAAGTTGTTGTTGAGTTGATGATGTAAGTTGTTGTTGTGTCGTTGCATTGTCGTCGTTATTGAGTTGTTGTTGTTGATTTAAATGCTAAGTGGAAATAAATGAAGCATATGTGAAATATTATTGATAATAGGTATATGTGAACCATTGATGTTGTTTAAGTTGTTAAATTTCGTTGATGAATTATATGCTTATTATTATTGAATGTGAAATCTCACCCCTTCTGTTTGAATGTTGCCCCTATGTTGGTAACGTGCAGATAACCAGGCTTAACTGTTGATGTGAGCTGACTCTCTCGTGTGTCGCCTTAGGGTCGCTCTGATACGTAACGGGATGGGGAATCTTGCTTTGCTTTCCATTGTTACATATTGTTTTATGAACTATGTTGTTGAACTTTTTTGGATTAAAATTTTCCTTTAAGTTATTTATGTCGAGGCCGTAGTGGCAAAGATTGTTGAACAAAGTTGTTGATTTTGAAATAATTTTCCGCTGCGATATAAATGAATTTTTGACAGGGTTGTTTTGATAAATAGTGATTTTACCCTATTTATTACTTGATTGAAGTATGACATTCCGTTTTATGTCGAATACTCTGATTATTTGTATTATTTACATTGTTGGGAAAACGGGGTGTTACAGAAACAAAGGACAAAGACACCTCATTACAAAGTAATTCCGAAGCAAGTTAAAGGGTTAAGCCACCATAAGTGATAAGTAAAAGCAAAATCAATTCTATTTGCTTTCAGCCACCAGTAAGATTGAAACTCAATTTTGTCAAGAACTTGTTGTAACGATTCCTTTTGATTGCAAAAAATTTGAGCATTTCTTTAACACCAAATCACCTAAACACAAGTTAACCATATAAGTTGAAAAGTTATTCGGATGTTTTTGGAAACCCGCCTAAATTTTCAAATTGAAGGAAATGGTCTGCCACATGTTTTGGATGCATTGTAGTAAAGCCGAGCCAATTAGAGATACCAATCCAAAAAATTTCAAAAAAAATCACACTGAGAAATATATCGTCTATATCTTCCATTATACTACAACCATCCACACAAAGTTGAGCATTATGATGAAGAATGTGCCTTATGATTAAATTATATATTGTTGGTAATCGGTTACAGAGCAAACGCCAAGCAAAAAGACTAACTTTCAAAGGAACCTCGTTATTCCAAATTGCGCTTGAGTGATCAGCTGCCACAATGTCAACTAACAACCTCATGTAATTATAAGCACTTGTTACATTTATTTTGATTTATATGAGAAAATCAGCTTATCTCAATAAAAATTTATAAAATAAATGTCATCACATGGAGTCTTTGAAAGCGTAGGAATTAAAATTGTGGCAACAAGTCCATGAAACAAATGCCCAAGTAGTTGAACATGTTGTGCATATGCTAGAAGATTGAAAGCTCACGCACGAGATAAGAACAAGCGCTAGGACAACTGAAGCGCAGTCTCACCTATGACCAAGTAGTACTCAAACTCCTAGATGGAAGAGACCCACACTAGGTAGATTTAAATGCAACATTGATACTTCTTTCTCTTTTGCTCATAATAAAGTTGGCATAGGAATGTGCATTCGTGATTCCGATGGTGGCTTTGTCCTTGCGAGATCAACATGGTTCTCTCCATTATGTTCGATTGATCTGGGTGAAGCAATGGGTCTTTTTTCAAGTGTTGCAGTGGATCGCTGAATTGAGTTTTGATGATATGGATTTCTTAAGAGTTTATAAAAAAAATCAACAATATTAATAATGGAAGTGATATTATATATAAAAACTTAATAGGCTGGCCTGATGAGCATGACCTTCTTATTAAACGAATTGGGCCGAACTATAATTTAAATAGGCTAGGCTGTAGGCCCCTGTCGGACGGCCTGACATGTTCCCACCCCTACTAAACACAGAGAAGAGTTTGACCACCATGAATGGAAATCAATGAATTGAGTTGGATTGTGAGACTTCAAGAGATATCAAGCATTTAAGGAAAAGCCTTATAGCATTTCATTAGATATCAATTCAATATGACGATATATTAATAAAAACATGGAGGCTAATTCGAGATGTTGCTATGAACTATCTCATTTGCTTGCATCCGAATAAACTTCACATGAGAGTTTTCAAAAAATAAACTGCAGTAATGTTTACAAGTCTCCATAATGGTTCCAAATTCTGTTATATTCACATGAGAGTTTTCAAAAAATAAACTGCAGCAATATTTACAAGCCTCATAATGGCTCCAAATTCCGTTATATCCATGCTACCTTTATGATAATAGTCGACAACTTTTTTGAATCCACCTCAAAATCAACATTCGTCAACTATAATGCATCGATCCATTAATAGCATGACAGAGACCCAACACCTCTCTTATATCATCTGAACAAACTAGTGAAAACCAATAATAGTTTGAGAACTAATATAATTAACCACATTTGGTTAAATATAGGGGAATTATGATTCTGCTCTTTCTAGTAACTACTGCTTGCACTGTTATAATAGTCTTCAATCTTGAAGTTGTTTTTCTATCTTTGTTACATCTTGGCAATCTTTTAATTTGTTCAGCCACATTGTCAAATAGTCCTCCATGTATTTTACAAGATGAAAGAAAAAAAGATCTTCCCATAAATTTGAAGCTTAAATTCCTCATTTTCCAAAAAGTCTATTACAAACTTCATAGAATTATATTTTTTTTTTCCTTTCTTCATTTTGTGTGCTTTGAAAGAACTGTTTTGCAGGTTTTTCTTCATCGACTTATGTACAACTACTTGATTAAGGTATGTTCTATTACAACACCATATGAACAGTTAATATTCTATTATCATTGGTGGTAACTTCGCATCTTTAATATTTAGTTTTGATGGTTAATTTCAGCACTGAGGTAAGCTCAATTGCAGTATATTCATTCAATTGAAAATTTATTAACAATCTTGCATTTTTATAAAGAACTACAATCTATTTGCACAATAAGGTGTTGTCCCTAACAGAAAGATGTGCACTACTCATTTATGAGTCTTTCAATATCTTCATTATCCTACATAGTTGGTTTGTGAGGGCCTCGTATTCATAGTTGTCACAAAATGGTTTTACATAGTTCCCTTATTCTTTGTTTTGTGGGTTTTCCTTTGCTTAGCCGGCGAGTGCGTATTCTCAGGACCATGATTGACACTATTTTGCGAAATTTCAACCATCTCTCCTCTATAAGGTGAGAGGTGCGTAATGAAAAACTCAACTCATCTAATAATAGCAAAGTTTTCATGATTTGAATTACTTGAATTGAATAGAAACTAGGTTTACGATTTATCAAGACGGATTCGATTGTTCCAAACCTTACATGTATTGCATTTTTTGCAAATCTCACTTCAATCCTTGTGTTTCATTCCTCCAAACGATCAAGTCACCTTATTACTTCCGTTTTTTCCGTAGATTATAGAGTTTGAAGAAGTTCAGTAAACATTTTTGGTATTGGTATTAATCTGATTTTCAAGGAATTGCCATACTCTAATATCGTTAGATCTTCTAGCAGTCGAACTGTGGTTCGTCTCGTGTGGAACCAGCCCCATCCTATAGACACAATTGATGCTGGTTGTGTCTAGCGAAATGAGCTATTTCCACAAAACACTAACTATCTTGTCTTGTCTAGTTTACCCTCATATATATCAGATAAGATAAATATAGTACATATTTTGAGGGATGGGACAAATAGGGTCAACAATTCTCAAATAAACTTGCTTCATAACTATAACACATGTCATTAATGATTTGCATGTTGCATGCTAGTGTTTCATATCTAGATTGCAAACTCAACCAAACTCTCTGCATTTGGAACTAGAACAATATGCATGCAAAGTTCTTTTGTTCCCCTCACTCACAACCACAAGACCTACAAAAACTGTATATATGGGTTTAAAGAGTGGCTTCAAAAAAAAGAAAATCCTATTCAGTTTTCTCTACTCCAAATCTCCAATGACCCCCAACAGAACTAACATCCCTTAAATAGTAGGTGCTTCATCTGCTGAAGGAGTTGGAAAAGAAGCAACACGTGGATTGAATCGAGACAACGGCGGTATCCGAGGCGATGGAGCTGTTGTTCTTGACCTTGGAGACAAGTGTTGTTGCTCAAGGATGAAAAACTGAAGCTCTGCTGGATAGTCTCTCATGCAACCAATCCTAGGACCAGCACCTGTTGTCCATTTGGTAGATAAATGATATGCCAATTGATATGATTTCATTCCTTTATGTGAATCTATTCTCTTCATTATCATTTCTTTTGGAATAGGCTTTTCTTCTTCATTGTCTTGATCTTCAACAAACAAGTTTGATTTTGAAAACATAAAATCTTCTTCTTCAATAAGTGATTCTTCTGCTGTCTCATAACCACATTCTGATTCTGAATCCGAGTCTGTTTCTGGAGAATAGAATTTGCTACTTGGAAGATGTACTGCTAATACTGATCCGAAAATGCTGCCTCTTTTTGGTATTTCGAGTCTTGATATTTTCGATCCAAGTCGTTTCGACAATCTAGACGAGGGTAGATCAGGGTTTGAATCAACAGTAGAATCCTCATTTCTATCCTCTGGTAACTCTTCGGCTAATGTGCTGCTCGAACTTTCGGCTTCGATGTTTAGATGCAGCATGGCCTCTAAAGATTTTCTTCTTACATGAAGTTCCGTGCTCATTTTGATTGTTTCATCATCTTCAATTGAGTTTTTCTGGATATAAGAAAATCACAATTAGAATTCCAGAACAATTTTATTTTCTAGACTAGCTAGATATAACACAGAACACAATTAGATAAATTTCTACAGGAATTCATGTCAAGAAGCTATGATCTATTAATCTGTATCCCAAGTAAACTACCATGAGAGAATAATGAGTGTGAATTTATGTTAACATAACAGTTTAATTTTCTCCTGTCATGTAGATAATGAATGAAATCTTAGAAATTAGGTTGGGTCTAATTCAACCTTACAAAACGGAAGGCTTGTAAGGTGAGAGCCGCCCACCACTTATATAAACACATTTTCAAGTCATATCTCATCATATGTGGGACTCTTAACACACTACTTCACACTCCACAATGACTGAATATTAGGATTGTGACCCGAGTGGTCTGATAGCGGTGACCCAATAGCAGTTTGCCCGATGGATCTTGGATAGACTCTGATACCATCTCACAATTTGAATTGGGCATAACTCAACCCTATAAAACCAGTTTGTAAAGTGAGGAATTACACCTTTTTTTAAGGAGGAATGTCTAAACTTGTAACTCAGTTTCAGGCCATATCCCACCTAATCTAATATGAGACTCTTAACAAAAAATATGCATTAGATTGATATATTTCACACTATATGCAACAATGTCATGTTTTACCTTTACATTTGTAAGGTCCACATTATGCTCCCTAAGAAATTTCATGAATTCTTGGAAATTTTCTTCCGTTGGGAGATAATGTCCACTGTGAGGCCAAACTGCCTTTGGAATCAGAAAAGTCTACTGTTAGTATGTTAAACAAGGAAAAAACTGAAATCAAAGTAATAAAATGTGTTGACCTATCGTTCAGTTTATTTCTCTTTCATTCATACCTTAAGAACACCATCATCAGCCACTAATCTGCCAGCAGATAATGTGGCTCCACCAGCTAGGAAGCTTGAATGTTGAAACATGCCCTTGTTCTTCTGCCCAACATACAATGTCTTGGATGTGCTAAGTACAAAAATCCACTTAGCATCTCCTTTACTTTCGACAGGAATCCCACCGTTTTTGTAGTACAGCCTCCCATTCTCAATAACTACTTCAAAAGCCTTTCTTTCCTCCTTAAAAAATAATTTCAAAATTACTTTTACAAGTTACTTGATAGTTAAGTTATCTAATAGCTATGAGCTATGAAACACTGACACAAACACCATACATGACACTAATATTGACACGTCGACATCAATAATAGTTGAAGAAAATTATATAATTGAGTTTAACCATGTTTGTCGTGTCAGACACCAATACGTGTTGGACACTGAACTCATCTTCAATCTAAAGTGTCAGTGCAACATAGGCTCTGAGTTCTATATTACTTTTCTTTTTAATTTTGTTTTCCCTACTCATTGTTTAGTGTTTGACACACCATCTCTCTTTAGCATGAGTTTGATCCATATGGATGAAAGAAAAAGTGATATTGAAGAGAATTAGAAAACTTACTGGACCCAAATACTTGATGCATTGTTGCTGAAGCTTTAATCTAGAACATCTCTCAGAACAGAATTCCCTGCCTTCCCCAATATCAAGCCTACACTTGCAGATTGATCATAAATTTCCATTAGCTTGATTAAAAGTTACCCTAAAAATAAATAGAATTTTTTGTTGTCCTTGATTTTTACCAATAGAAGAAAGGTTGATTACTATCACAATGTAGCCACTGGACATAATAAAATTGAAGGTTGTGGCCATAGCGATGTCGAGGGTCAATCTGTACAAGATGAAAACAATTAGAGAAACCAATAGATTAAGGTCATATTTGGATAAACTACTTAATTAATCACTTATAACATAAATGTTTACTATATACGTGCTTATGCATAAAACATTTCTATATTAGAAAATAAAATAAAATTATTTTCATATAAGCTATATGCCGTTTTCAAAAGCTATCTTAGAGAGCTTATGGAAGTAAGCTGAAAACAACTTATGCACATGTTATAAGCTCTTTTCATAAGTTCAAATAAATCAATCCATACAGGCCCTAATTTTAAGTGTGTTGTATCATTTTAGCTTTGAGAGTGACTTACTGCCTCTAGCCAGTGCTGCAAAGCAAGTTTACGAGCCTTCCTATCCTTAGATAAACCTTTTCCCACCTATTATTATTCAAGGGATAAAAAAGGTGAGACAAAAAAGATTTACTAGTTTTTCAATTGATAATACAAATCATATGAGAAAAATTACCTTGGCAGCTCTTCTTCTTGCCCTTGACCAACGTGAAACGGCAGTCTCAGGTTTTTCAATGTCAAAAAATGATATAGAACTGCGCTTTAGTTCAGCAAAATCCAAAGCCCTCCACCTGTTGTTACATATGAATGTAATTAGTCTGGTAATATAAACATGATTTTGAACACCTATGTTATAGTTTGATGGAGATTTTAAAGGCTCAAGAGATATAAAATAAAGACTCAAGACTTGTAAATACGAAATATTGAAACTTACTAACCATCTTTGTTCTGCAAGAACTGCACAATCTGCAAGTTGTCTTCTTGTTCGAAAACTTTTGTAAACTTTCTGCAATTTAAGTGCAGCTAGGTCTCTATGGCGCAGAGGCTCTCGCAATGCTGGGGAATACAAGCCCTTCTCAGACAAGTTACTAAATGATCCTGACAAATCATCGTAATTTTCTCTACTCTTTCTGCTTACTGGTTTATCAAATAAGTCATTTTCTACATCTTCTGTGGGAGATTTAAAAGCAAGCATCGTCTCCAACTCCCGGCCATTAATGCTAACCGATCCTTCAAGCATCATCTTCCCTGTGTGCAAAGTGAATTAAGTCAAGAATACTGAAGAAGTTTTAAACAAGAGATTCAGAATTTAAAATCTGAAAACTAACATAATCATCAACCTACGAACATTTGTCTATTAGAAAAAAAAAAATTATGACATGTTTTGAGTTAGTCACCCAATGTTGATAGAATATATTTTAATAGAAACTTTCAAGGTATTATATTTCAAAGTATTTTATTTAATAAAATGAAATGTTACAAACACCAATCAAGTTGTCAATGAACATTTGTTTATCAACATCTAACCTTAGCAATTTGGTTCTTGATGGAAATTAAGATGGAAAATGAATGTCAGATTTATCAACATTCAGGAAATATATTTGAAACATTATCTTATACTACATATTTCATTTCATAATTCAGAAATGAAAGAGAAGAATGAATAAAGGACAATATTGTCTCATTGTTGCAATATATAAATTAATAACAACCCACATATTGTCCCTGAGGAACTTTAATATATGATTAAATTAAACAAAAAATATTGGCCTGATTGTCATCAAATTAACCCAGAAAACAAGTTACCAACAATGCACATTCTTGAGCAAAAAATAACAATGAACATTAGAATATATTATTATAATAGGAACAGAAAAACATTACTTCGGATTACCGGAGTTCCTTTCTTCTGGAAATTGGAGGGTTAAGAAAAAAAACAAGAAAACATTCTAAAAGTTTATGAGTTTTTAAAAACAATAATACACAATGACAATAATAACTAAGAAAAACAACATGGATGATGATGATGATAATAATAATGTGATGCTAATCATTAAGGAGCTAGCATTGACAATCATAATTATACGTACCTTGTTAGTAAAAAAGAGACATGCAAGGGAGAAGAAAGGCTGAAGGAGATGGATGTAATGTTAGGCAGAGAGAGAGAGAGAACAACAACAAAGAAAGAAATGGGGTGGAAAGAGAAAGAAACCCAGAGAGAAATGTAAGAGAGACCGAACAATATGGGAGGAGAAAAGAGGAAGATGATCAAACAAAAGAGCTAATTGGCTTCTTTTTTTTGGGAGCCTCACAGTCACAGGGTGGCTTTCTGTTTTTTTTTTGTTTGACAAGTCTTATGTTATTATTATTATTATCATTATGTAACAATTGCATCAACAACAACAACAACAATAATAATATTAATAACTAGACGTCTACCCGTGCAACACGCACGCGCACGGACAATAATTGGTGTACTTAAATATATTGTTTTGAATATATTGGTTTGAATAATATTGGTCGCGCTTTCAATTTAAACCTTAAAAAAATAGGTGCTTGAGTATTTCAAAGAATTTTTTTTTAGTGAGTTCATCATATAAATGAAATGAGTCAATATTAGTAGTGTGGTGTAGTGGGACGGTGTTAGTGAAATACAACTAAAAGTAATATGGTTAAGTATGAAAACTAATTAGAAGTCTATTGATTTTTTTAGACGTGTTGCATTAGTGATTAGGAGTTTAGGCTAGCTAGAACCCTTTGACATTCCATCATATCCCTTGATTTTGCTTCCCCAAATTTAGGAAATATAAGATGGATTTATTCACTGTAGTTATTAGTTCCATTATAACCTTATTATTTGTCATCCAACCAATCTCGTGTCCTTCCTCTTTGGCTCCACTTCTGGTCTATGATAGGATGTGACAATGGAAAATGCACATGTGTTATGATGAGTTTACAAAAATTTCCATTTTATAAGGATGTTCATTTTAAAAATTTCAATTTTGTACCAACTTTCTATTTTACACTCAACTTGAATATTATTCTAAACCTTGTGATTTTTGAGGTTTTTTTTTTTTCCTTTCTAAATTTGCGATTTTGCTCTCAACTTGAATATGTTTCTTAAACTTGGATATGTTTCTTAAATTTTCACTCAAGAGTCTAATTTATAAGTCTTCTAAACCGAACAACTCAGTTTGGAGTAAAACAAGTAATATCAACTATTGAGATGGACATAGTCGAGTTGAAAAATTAAATTCTAATTTTCTCATTAATGATTGAGATTACACATGCTTTGCATAAAAAGAAAAATTATAGACAGTGTACAACTGGAAAGAAAGAAACGATGATAGGGAAAAGATGCAAAACCGTCAAGATTGGAAGAAATATGCACACACACAATGTACAACTGAAAAGAAGAAAAAAAAGCAAAACAAAACCATGGGAAAGGGGAAAAGAAGGCGCAAAACCGCCGCTGCCGCCGTAGATGGTAGGATGTTGATGTTGTCAATGACTGATGGTGTTCGTAAAGTCTATGGAATAGAGACCTACCACAGGCTTATTCGAGGCATTCAACCTTCTGCACCTCTTGGATTAAAGGTCAAATGTAAGCGTGTCCAAAGGAATTTTCTCGCTGCTTCCTGAAAATACTATAGTATTGGGGGGAGGATTAGTTGATGATGACATCACTCGTACTGTCCAAGCTGGTAATAAGGATGGAGTGCCTCCTGTGTCCAGGCCCTACACATTTAGTTTTGACACTCATACTCTCCAAGCAAGCAAAGGTTTTGCTGGTAACTTACGGAATACAGAAGCTAATAAGGATGGAGTACCTCCTGTGTCCAGTCCCTACAAATTACCTGATTTTCCCATAACAGAAGGCTGCAGCAAAACAAGTGGACTGGTTGTTTGTTTTGGTGAACTGTTGATAGATTACGTGGCTATTCACGAACCGTCTGGTTGCTGCAGGAGAGATCTTGGTGGTGCTATTGCAAACGTGGCAGTTGGCATCTCTAAGTTGGGGGGTTCATCTGCATTTATGAGCAAGGTTGGAGCAGATGAATCTGGGTATTCGTTGGTTGATATTTTAAAGGAAAATAATGTTGATACATCTGGCATGCTGGTTGATTCTAATGCCAGCACCACATTGTATTATGTTTTACTTAGAGCTGATGGGGAGCACAAGTGCTCGCTTTTCAGAAATCCTAGTGCTAATATGCTTCTGTATGAGTCAGAGCTTGATCGTAAACTCATCAAGAAGGTGCCTTTAATTTCCATCTCTGTTTATAAAATGTGGCCATAAAGACCGATGGTTTAAGTCTGTATAATTTTAATTTAATACTGATTGCAGGCTAAAATATTCCATTATGGTTCCATCGGTTTGATTGATGAGCAATGCAAGGCGTCTTATCTTGCTGCCTTGAGTTGTGCTAAATCCTGTGATTGCATTCTCTCGTATGATCCGAAATTGAGATTGGAACTATGGCCATCAGCCGAGGCTACTCGAAAGGGTATAATGGGCATATGGAATCTAGCCGGTGTCATAAAGGTAAATTTTATTTGTCTAGTTTTTCACTTTTATGCAATACACTTTATAAATGCCATTGCACGTCATTCTATTTTCTTTCTCTGAGTCTATCTGAAGTGTTATTTTCTTATGTATTGCAGATCAGCAAAGATGAGATCACTCATTTGATTGATGCTGGTGATCCTTGTGATGATGATGATGTAAAAAAAAAGCTTTTTCACCCTACTCTCAAGCTTCTAATTGTTACCAGTGGGTCGAAGGGTTGTAGATATTACACCAACGATTTTAAGGGCGAAGTTAGAGGCTTAAATGTTGAACCTGTTGACACAACTGGTGCTGGCGATGCATTTGTTAGTGGGATTCTCTACTACATAGCTTCTGACCCAAGTATTTTCAAGGATGAGAAACGTCTCCGGAAAGTGTTATATTTTGCCAGTGTATGTGGCGCGATCATGGTGACCAAGAGAGGGGCAATTTCTGCATTACCTACAAAAGATGATATCCTGCAATATAAGATGCAATAGGAACATCAGCTGTTATAAAATGTAATATATGTTGACAAAGAGTGAGTGATTAACCTTCTGACTTGGTTTTGATGGCACTAATTTGTGAAGTCCTGTACTGCAACATTCAGGCTAGAACAGATCAATATGTTGAGTTGGATTTCCTTTTGATTAATTTTTTTTTAATCTCGATAATTTTCCTTTTCTTATTGATTATTATATTTATAGTGATGTCTACTTGATCTAGTTTGTTACATTTTTTTAAGGAACATATTCTAATATCGCAAAATATATTTTGCATGGTAACCAAAAAATAAATATTGTGTTTGTTACACTTTTCTTACTATTTGAATTCACTCTCATCCATTGTTGGTGCATAATAAAAAACATGAGAGGTAGATAGAGAGAGAGAGAGAGTGAGAGGCGGCCGCCCTTGGTCTCACCTGGGGACGCCGCGCCGGTATTCTCCATCGCCAGAAGTGAGGTTCATTCGGGGGGGG
>Ga0228710_1010168_pt1 | contig 12708 bp, 10 predicted proteins | sample MedpolnodulmetaG_FD_177995 | JGI IMG/M metagenome (GOLD analysis project Ga0228710, IMG submission 177995) | Root nodule microbial communities from Medicago polymorpha collected in Santa Monica, California, United States - pink nodules | ecosystem: Host-associated > Plants > Roots > Nodule...
ATGTTTTTTCCTTTGGTGTTGTGGCTCTGGAGTTAGTTAGTGGGAGGCCAAATTCTGATCCAAGTTTGGAAGAAGATAAGATGTATCTTCTAGACTGGGTATGCATGCTGCTTTTGTTTCATTTACTGTTATATAAAAAAGTGAATATTCTAATTCGGACATGCTTAACTATCTCAAGCCATTGTCACACTACTCAACAAAATGATTTAACGATGTCTTTGCTTTACATATCAATGTATTACACCACTTTTCAAAAAACCTTTTTTTTATTAAATGTGACTGTCACCATTTATAACGAACTTCTGCAAAAACAATCTTAATTTCATTTTTCACATTCATCATGCATACATTATCACCATGTTTTCAACAACCAAGTGAATGTTTTGGCTTCCTCATTTGACAATAGAACACAACATAATATATTAAAATTGACGGTGAAGATTAACTCTAACAAAACGGTAATATGACGTGGATGCATTTTATTGTCCACCTCAATGCATAATAAAACTAATTGTTGTCAGCATTTGTTTTACCGAAATATAACTAATGTTGTCCATAAATGTTATAAAATCTATTGCTCAAAAGTCAAAACGAAAAGATTTGTGTAGTAATTCACTTCAACATCCAAAGATAACAAAATTATGTTCTCATTAGTCCTGATTTGATCATCAAGTCCTAACCTCTTTTCTATAATGTCTAAAATTCTTCTTTTGTTTGTCTTATATAGCCCATGAATATTCAAACCATTTCCATTGTTTATAGCTTTCAAACATTGCTCAATGTTGTTATTCATGTTTTGTTTAGGCTTGGCAGCTTCATGAAAGTAACTGTATAAATGAACTGATAGATCCTAGACTATCAGAATTCAACATGGAAGAAGTTGAACGCCTTGTGGGTATAGGATTGTTGTGCACTCAGACATCACCAAATTTACGACCATCAATGTCACGTGTAGTGGCAATGCTTTTAGGAGATATTGAAGTGAGCACGGTAACATCAAGGCCCGAATACTGGACTGACTGGAAATTTGGCGACGTGAGCAGCGTCGTTACTGACACTTCAGCAGAGGGATTAGATACAAGTAATTACAATTCAACGGCAAGTACAAGCATAGTTAGTGGTACATATATTCGTTCACCAAATGATCCTTCTAAACCCATCCTTCATGACAATCTTAGAGATAATGGCTGGTAAAAATTTGTTCATTCTTAGGTGGTCGTCACCAAGTGTACCAAATATGATAATGCACTCTCCAACATTTTTTTCTCCCAAATCTTTAACTTTTCGTTAATTTTTCTCCCTTTGTTGTGTTGTATATGCTAGTTTGTAATGTAAGTACGAGTGTATCTAATATAGACCTCTAAAAAAATGTTCTAAGTGTGGACTATAACCTAATAAAAAATAGGCTAAATTACATAAGGGTGGTTTTTAAGTTTGAGTTTGTAATAGATTTATTTATCTGTTTTGACCCTCTTCTATTTAATCCTCCTAGTACGTCTCTAATCATCATAATTTATTTCTTCATAGCTAACATAATTTTTAAGCATCATAACAACACTATGAATCATAACATCAATATAATTATAAAATCAAGAATTCTTCTAATTAACTTCGTTAAATCATTAACTATAATTTTCGGGGTGTTACAAAGTAACCCAACCAATTACGCTTATGGTACTTGTATCCTATCTACCGATTCATATCCAGTTTTCCGTGTTACCCAACCATGCAAGCAACTAACTATCAAATTTTACAATCTCTACCATCTTCCTATCAAACTCATCTTCCTTCTTCGAGTGAATCTGTCATATCATTTAGCGAAAAAATTTCTTCTACGATTCTTGAAAATCCTGAATTTTCAATACCTCTCACATTTTGGAATGCTGGTGACTTAGGATAAGGAAGTGGTGCAGTGTTGTTGCTAATCATTGATACTACATCAGACATGGAAGGCCTATCTGCTGGACATTGTTGTACACACAAAAGTCCTATGTTCACGTATCTCGGCATTAAATGCTTGTTGTAAGAATCATTCAACGCGGGATCCATCAGGTTCATTGCTGAATTTCTTATCCATAGATCCCAAGCCTTCAATTTTTAGCAAAGAAGTAAACAATTATTAAATTGTCTAGTTGATGAACATTTTTCAAAATGGATTAAAATATTCATATATTATAAGATTGATTTCAACTTTGCAAATGAAGAGCGGTTATGTGAAAACAGAAACTTACATATCCAAGAAGATTCAGTGAATTTGTTTGATAGAATCTGGTATTCTTTTTGCCACTTACAATCTCCAATAAAAGGACCCCAAAGCTAAACACGTCAGATTTAATTGAGAAAAGGCCTTCCATAGCATATTCAGGGGACATGTAACCACTGAAATCCATTAAAGGAATTATTATTCATTGATTATGTGTCTGAAAGATCACAAGCTTTTCATTAGATAGGCAGACAATATATGATTCTGTTGTACGACTTACTAAGTTCCAACTATCCGATTTGTATTTGCCTGAAGTTCATTTGGACCAAATATTCTCGCCATTCCAAAATCTGATATTTTAGGGTTCATGTTTATGTCTAACAATATGTTGCTAGCTTTTAAATCTCGGTGAATGATCCGAAATCGGGAATATTGATGAAGATAAAGCAGTCCTTGAGCAATTCCTTCGATTATCCGAACTCGTGTTCTCCAATCTAGGATGCTTCTTTTTGTGGCGTCTGTTTGCATCAAAATTATATAACAACCAAATTTTGAATCAAATAGAAGGATGCATCGTATCTAGAAGACTTCTTAGACTAAAATTCGAAGTACGTACCAAATAAAAAACAATCCAAGCTTTTATTAGGCATAAATTCATAAATAAGCATCTTTTCATCTCGCTCAATGCAGCAGCCCAGAAGTCTAACAAGATTATTGTGTTGAAGTTTGGCAATCAACATGACTTCATTTCTCAACTCCTCCCATCCTTGACCTGATCTTCGAGATAATCTTTTTACAGCAACCTCATCTCCATTCAATAATTTTCCCTGGAATATATTTTAGCATAAAAGTAAAAAAGGGGCAGTAATGATAATTGATAAAGTTGGTGATGAATGAAAATAGATTAAATTCTAACTTATTATTACTTGGATTAAACAAAAGTACATGGATAACATAACATTCTCAACTATTGCTACAAATAACTTTTGAACATGCCTTGTAAACAGGTCCAAAGCCACCCTCCCCAAGCTTATTTGCATCTGAAAAGTTATTAGTAGCTGCTGAAACGCTCACAAAGTTGAATAATGGCAATTTGACTTCGTTCTTCTTAAGTTTCGCACCATTGTCATCTTTAAAAAACTCTGAATTTTTAACTTTCATGCTCATGCCTACTTCAAATTGCAGCAAATCATCCCCTATGAAATTGAAGAGAGTTGGTTGATGTGATACGGATAAGTTATCTAATTGTAACACTAACGAGGTAGTTGCAATGCAAACTAGTTTATTTGTTACCTTTCCTCCTTTGAATTCTAGTCCAATAAATGATTAGGCACAGAAGTAAAAGCATTATTACAATTGAGATCGGTATAAAAATTAGAAGTAGATTTCTCTTCCTGTTTCTGTGTCTGGCAATTGCATTCGTTGTATTAGAATCTGCAGAGCAAAACTGTCTATTAATCCGTCCAATGATTACATTTATTCTGGTCTAGTCTACGTGTATGATATATTTTCCTTGTGATAAATTATCAATTTAGTCTCTAAACTATCATTTTATCTCTAATTTGTCCATAAACTAAATAAATATCATTAGTCTCTAAATTATATAAAATCCTTCAATCTATTTTCTGCAATTAAGAATTTAGGAGCTAAATTGACCGATTTTCATATACGTTTGAGACTAAATTGACAGTGATTGTTTAGGGACTGAATTGAAGATTTATTTGTTTTCCGTAAGATATTCCAAAAAAGTGAACAAAGCAAAAAGAAAGGAGGTTCTCTGAACTTACAATTTGTAACAAATTCGGAGGCAGCAAGTCTGAGATAAAAAGCTGGATGATTATTATCCTTCTCAATATCAGTTGAGATGTTCTTCAGACTCAATACATTATCATACCACAACATGCAGTAAGCATTAAAATAGTAAGCGTAAGCAATACAAGAGCAGTTGTTGATGCAAGTGCTTTCACATCTTTTTACCGAATCCATCTTCAGCCTCATTCCATCTGGAGGTAATTCAACTGTATCCAACCGTAGGAAACCATCAGAGCTATTGCTGCTTATGTTTCTGCAAGACAACTCCTTTTTCCGAACACAACCAGCATACTTTTTACCCTTCCCCTGGCCCTGTTGAAACTCGTGGTAACGTAAGGATCCATCTACTGGTTCAAAACCATTCAAACAGTGACAAGGGTCAAGAGCTTGCGGATCACAAATGGAAAAAACTCCACACTTTACATTGTTTCCACACATAGAATAGGACTGTAAAGAAACCCAACGCATATCTTTCTCGGACCAATATTGGTAATTAATATCGCCAGAGACTTCCAATATCAACCTGGAATTGGTATCATCTAGTAGCTTGTAATAGTCTTTATTATTGTCCCATTCCAAACCCACCCGGTGAACATAACGATTGTTGATAGTTAGTCTTCCCAAAACTGAACGATACTTAAGAGTAAATTTTCCTGGAGAAGGGTTGTCGGCACTTGTCCATGATTTGATTGACCAACCATTTCTTAAGCCCACTCCAGCCAGAATGGTATCCGTGGGATTCTGAAAACTCGACCAAAGAATCGCTTCGTTTGAATTGTTCTGTAGTCGAAATTCTCCTGAGTCGAAGAGTGCTGCATAGGTACTACTATTGTTGTTTTTTGGAAGGTTGGTGACACTGTATGTAATTTGTCCATCTATGATGACAATGTTACCATCAGGGTGAATGGTAAGAGCGGCTGAGGAAGTTTGAAATGCATAATCTCTGTTAGCAACCCACACAATCTTGTCCTTCGGAACTTTTTTAAACCATATACCCACATAGTATTTGGTGGAGTTGTCTTGGTTTCTGGTGAAAAACCCTAGTTCATAGTTTCCACCGTTGGAAACAATGGTGTCTGAAATTCTAACCATTTGACCCATTTGTAGGAGTTCTATGTAGGTAGTGGCATTCGCGCAAAACAAACTTAACCAATAAAATATGAACATTGGCAAGAAATCAAGGCTGCAACACTGTGCCATGTTAATTATGGTTCGCAGTCCTATTTCGGAAATCGAACACACATGACACAACAAAATATGCTATGTTTTTAAAGTGTTTGAGAAGACTTTGAAAAGCAATAAGGGGGTCCAATCAAATTCATTACACGAAGTTTCTAACAAAATGCTATGTAAAAACAAATTTTCAGTCCCGTGGACTTGTTCTTATTCACACATGGATTTATTTTTTGTGTACATTTAATTCCACTTTGCTGAATGTCGTGTCTGAGTTTTTAATTATTTTGGTCAGAATGATATTTTTTTTTTTTTTTATTTTGGTCAAGGAATGATTTTTATTTTTAATCGTCGTTGCATGAAATCGACGCTCACTAAAATATAAACAAGAAGTGTATGTATCACTATCCGGGATGAGAAAATTGACACCACCAAAGAATAAAAGTAAACCCGAATTTTGAATACTGCAACAAAAACTACTTTTAGCCGCAATTACAATTGACTTTAGAGGCAATCTCCCTAACTCTAATTCACCTTTTTGACAAGTCTAAGTAATTTATATGAAAAATGAGTCTCCAAAGAATCGAATTGGGGATCATTTTTTATAGGTTTAACAACCCTTATTACGGTTAAGATTGGTTTCTTGGTGCGCGCTTACTACGTTTGACGATATTAAAGTTGCATCTTTAAAATTGTTAATAATTTGACTGATTCAGATGATAATTTAATCATTAAAAACTTCATTTTTAGTGTAATTTTGTCAACTTCTTTGTTTCTCCTATATTTATTACTTGAAGTTATTTATTCTGACTTTTTATTTGCAAAAATCCCTACACTAGATTATAACAATACTTTACTTTCTCGCTTTGACTTTTGAAACATGTTTACTATTTTCAATTTGTTTATTTTAGTTGTTCTTTTAACATGAATGTAATCGAATATGAAGGTTGAGAAAAAATAAATTCAAGAACACAACATGTTAAATATTATTTGTTAAGAAAATAAAGTTAATAGTTTAAATTGATGTAATATTTGCACTTTTTTTGGTTGCTTTTTGTAGTGGTTCCATAGTATATTACCGAAGTACCACATGACAACACATCACAATTTTTTGTTCTTTTTCATTATTATTTTTTCTTTTGGTTATCATATAGGAGTTTCTTTTCCTTATTATTTTTGTAAATTTAGCAACTTTTACGGTTAATTTTTTCTCTTACTTTGAGAAAGCTATTTCTATACCAAAGATAAAATTGAGTGAAACTTATTTTATATTCAAGTTAATATTATTTGTTAAGAAAATAAAGTTAATAGTTTAAATTGATGTAATATTTGCACTTTTTTTGGTTGCTTTTTGTAGTGGTTCCATAGTATATTACCGAAGTACCATATGACAACACATCACAATTTTTTGTTCTTTTTCATTATTATTTTTTTCTTTTGGTTATCATATAGGAGTTTCTTTTCCTTATTATTTTTGTAAATTTAGCAACTTTTACGGTTAATTTTTTCTCAAAGAATTCAATTTAATTACTTTGAGAAAGCTATTTCTATACCAAAGATAAAATAGAGTGAAACTTATTTTATATTCAAGTTATATGATGTCATATAGGAGTTTCTTTTCCTTATTATTTTTGTAAATTTAGCAACTTTTACGGTTAGTTTTTTCTCAAAGTAATTCAATTTAATTACTTTGAGAAAGCTATTTCTATAGCAAAGATAAAATAGAGTGAAACTAATTTTATATTCAAGTTATATGATGTTTTCATAAGTGCAATATTTCAATTTGAGTATTAAGAATGTAAAACATTTTCATCTCAAATGAGATTTGACTTTAGATTTTAACTTGAAACTTTAAATGAAATAATTTAGAATAACTTGCATTCCATCAACCTGTATAAAATAATTACAATTTATTTAAATGAGATCTTTACATAACCAATAAAAGTTCTAAAATGACAACTTGAAGAGAAAAACTCTAATGATCTGTTAATTGTATTTAAAATTACAATTTATCTAAAATTCTAAAATGACAATTTTGCATAGCTTAATGCCTATTAGTAATCAACTGTTTGCAGATGAAAAGTTATTGATCTACATCTTTATACATTAGGATGGAGGTTATGTGAGTTCAGAGCTCCAAATTTGAGAATATCAGCTACATTCTATATATAGTTAATTGTATTGTGCATTTGTATGATTTTTATTGGTTACTACATACTTAAATAAGGACTTAAAGTTTGTAGTAAGTACCAACATAAATCAAGCAATAGTCAACAATAGAGATCTAGATTGGAGAATGAACCATTGTTTTGTTGCAATCATATAGCTTTGAACTAATGAAGTTTACAGATTAATAAAATTACAAGCTTTGATAACTTTGGCCTCAAAAGCTATGAGAAACATTTGTCTGTTAAACAGTGACCTTTCAACGAATACAAAGTTCTAAGAAGAAGCATAGCTATATTCCCCAACATTTGTCTAATATAGAGAGATAATAGGGAAAGGAGGAATGTGGGGCTGAAAATGGAAATGGTTTTCTAGGAATTGTGTTTGGTCACATATTTTGGGAGTCAATTCTTCCACAACATTCTCAAAGACCAAAATATTTCAACCATATAAGCCACAGATAATAAATGATAACATTTGACTAAATTATCACAACTAACGAAGTTGGTATTGTTTTGATACATATACCGACTGGTGGGAACTTTAAGAAAATGATTTGGAAATCCATATGTACAAGTGAGACAAAGACAGTAATTAAAGACTCTTCTCTGTTCACTAACTATTTCACTAAGCCAGCTTGCAGTAATGGTTTGTGAACTATAATCAAGCCTTGTGTACTAAGTTGTGATATTAACTTACCAAACTACGTAGTAATTTTCCAAAAGACTATGGAATTTTAATGGAAAATGCATTGCCCTCTTTTTAGCAAAGCGCCAAGCATCCGATCAAACATGATTCTGTCAACTTCAAACATCACGGCATTGCAAATGCGAACTGCTAAACATAAAACAAAAAAGTTATTCAAATCTCATTATGTTAGTAACAACACTGGAAACTCGATAAGCAGAATTTACATACGTTTAATTCATGCTGCTATATTGTGCTACTAATAATTAATGTACCTGGTTAAATTAGGCTATTCAAATTATGCCATATAGCATTAAATAACATTTCAAATCTGTAAAGTTATCTAATAACAAAAACTAATGGAATTTGAGGATGGCAGTAACATGCGAAAGATAATGGTTGATTTGTTGAAGAAAATTGCTGGCCGCAAACTTCAAAACAGTTCATTACATTTCTCAGTATACAAATCTGAAGCAAAAACAATTAAATGAGTTCAATGAAACACCACAACCACGTCTACTTGTGTGAACTTTGTACTCTAAATTTGAAAGAGTTGGTTAACATCAAAACTGGTTGACTACTTTTACTACAAAGACTGAACAGCTGCATGAAAATATTATTTGTCCTTCTATGTTACAGTTACAAAACTCAATTCCACTAGCTAAGCATGAAAATCACTAGATCAAAGAAAATTTAGGAACTTCCAGGGTATGGTATCATGTCTTTCCACTCCAATATAATTGAAATCGGAATGTGGTGACACATATCTAAATAAGATATAGCTACTAATAGTGCAGACTAAACACAATGTTAGTCATCTTTGATTTGATGCAGTACTAAGATAGAGAAAATGGATTGAAGGAGATAAATCACACCTGAGGAGAAACAACTCAATCAAATGTAAGTTGGCATGTTGTAGAGGCCCTTGGCACATTAGATAACATTTTGAGAACGGAGTTATTCTTCTCTAGATCCAAGGATCTAACAGCAATAATCATTGTTTTTAAAACAAGTCCTTTTTGCAAAACATACTCGACAAATGACACCTCATCTGGAAATCCTCGAAGTCCTTTAAATTGAATAAAGGTCAGGTGGGATACGAGACAATTAGGAACCCTTGTCTGTGGAGCCCATCCTAAAATTGGTAACTGTTGCTGTAAGTAACAAAGGACTTGAATAAGATGCAATATTCATAGTAATGAATTAATCATGTCATATATCAAGTGGTTTATTGTGCAATAAGATACAACTTCTAATTTGCGCGCACTATTTCATAAAAATTGGTTAATTTCACATCAAAGTTATATAGAGCAGATTAAGCTTCGATTATACAAACCTTGTCGTTCTGAATTACAAGAGCTTGCAGCATAGGACATTTCTGAAGCAAGCTGAGCAGAGAATTGGAGTTAAACCAGAAAAGAATGAGCTCTAGACGTATCAAATAGTGAAATTCTTGAAAAAGTAGATCGTGGGGTTCACCAAGCAGCCACTGTTTGTACACGACACCAACTACTAATTAGTACAAAAATATATCTATCTATATATAAATAAATCATGATTAATAGAGTTAAAGTTAGTTAATAGTTTATTAATAGGTAGTTACCAACTTACTCTCTCTACAAATGATGACATAAACATAAAATAACTTAAGAAAAGACTTAACCTGGGTTGTTGAATGACTCAACACTAAGTGTTTAGTCCCAGAGAGAGCGCCAAGGAGATTGTGTAAAGCAACGACGGAACCAAGCGATTGGGGAAAGACATCAAGATACGCTTCCACCACATTGTGCAAGTTATACATGCTGAAAACTTGGCCGAATGTGATTCCGGTAATGTTGAGGTACTCAAGATTCGGTGCATTTATTTCAAGGTAAGCCCCAACAACATTTGCTACGGTCATTTTAAGCCTTTTCAAGGAAGGTGGGATGCAAACTTTGTCTAAGCTTTGCGGAGAAAAGCCAAGATTCAGAGATTCTATATTTGGGCAGCTACAGAGGAGTGCATTCACGGAAGGTACTTCCATATGACCAATGTTGATTAGCAGCATCTTTAATGAAGGTAAACTAATCACCGTAGAGTGTTGGATGTTAACACGAATTTCACCACAGAGACTGAGGAACAAATAAGTAAGTGTTATATCACAATTCAGAAACCAAAAAAATCAAATATAGTAGTTTTTGTTCTTGGAATTTCTTGTTTTATTTTAGGCCTCTAAAATATGTTCATGTCGAATGTATAATTACTGTTTCAGTCATTGTGTAACCATCATCGAAAGAACTACAATTAAATATTCTACCTATTATAAAAATCAATTTCAAACTTTTGGTTTGAATGGCAAATAATGAGTACAAACATATACAAATAATGAGTGAAACAAGTACTCAAGCCAAGGGATAACAAAACCAAAAATCCCTCCCACAATACAGCAAGAACAAAAACTAAAACAACACCAGAAAACAATCTAACCTCCTATGAAGATCACCCAACCCGGGGCATTCAGATTGATAGGCTAGAAATGGCCGCGTAAACTTGTTGTTTTGTCTCAGTAAGTGGTTTGGTTCGTGGATCAGCTATCCTGTTGGCAGTCGGATTCATTGACATTAGTGAAAGTTCAAGTTCATATGAACTCGTGTCTGCTTGCTATTACTCATGTTCATTCATGCACTGTTCATTTTTTGCAATTTAGTTTCGGGCTCGTACGCAGGCTCGCCAGATTGTACTGGTTGTGCATGTATGTTCATTGTTGTTTTTTGTAACCCTTTGCACGAACAGTGTTATCATTTGGGTTGGTTTTCTGTTGTTTTTATTTCACTGGGTCAACTTTTTATGTCCCACAATTTTATGTACTTATTTATCTTAATCTATCAGTGTATACAACTTCGTCTGCATCCCATTTGCTTAAAAAAAAATCACCCAACCTAGCCGAGCACCCCTGTCAACCAACCCCTATACAAATCTGCCACATGACATTATCTATTCAAAACATAATGGGTTGTAACCAAAATGTTTTCCTAACTAAAACCACTTCCAACAAATGAATTTAACCATATCCACCAATTGGAGCACCTTCGTCTCCTTCCCAAAAATACGTATACGTGGGCATTTCGTGATCTTCACAAGCACCACACAACAATTTGCCGAACTAATAAGAAATCTAACCTATCCAACTAAGTCCAATGGAATATCAAGGTGCATACAATCATACCTGAGTGAAATGAGGTTTGCGGAAGTGAACAGCGTTTTCGGGAGCTTGAAATCAGAACCATCAAAGTCAGCCATAAGAGTAAGGTTAAGTTCTTCAAGATGGGGCCCAATGGCAGCACGAACCCAATTATCAACAGAATATTCACGAAACTGATAATCATCACGAGTGGAGTGAGCACAATCGAGAGTCATCTTTCTAATGGCGCAAGGGTTACGGAGAAGAACGAGGAGGACACTGTTAACGAAAAGAGCGAAGGTTTTAAAACGTTCGGACTGTTGGGTGTAAGGGATGAAAGATAAGTGGGAGTCGTCGGAGAAGTTGAGAGTGGAGAGATGCTTCCAAAGGTGGCGCCACCGGCGAGATAGACGACATGTTTTAACGGCGGTTTTGGTTGGAAGGAGTGATAGGATGTGGTTCAGTAAACCGTCTGGTAAGTTACTGATTCGGTCTTCATCACCCGCTTTTCGTTTTGATTCCTCCGCCATTGCTTTTGCGAAACCCGCTCACCACACGCCTTGCTTGTTAGTTCTAGCTTTTTGTTTTCACCAAGAGTTGTATTAAAGAAGGAGCTTACCTTTTTTTTTATGACGCTTTTTTTTCTTTTTTTACGCTAAATTATACTTCTGATTTTTACCGGGAATTATAGGTCATCACGTCGATTAAATTGATAAGGCAGATGGTTACACGTGCTCTAATGGGCACATGTTACAAAACTTATTAGGGGCGTTTGTTTCATGGTTACAAATTGAATTTGTTGGAATTTAAGATGGGAATTATTTATTCTCTTGTAAACTTTTGAATTACCAATGTTGGATTGCATGGTCTTTGAAATCCTATTTCAAAAATAGATTTGTTTCGCCAATTCCACAAATACCAACATGTTGTCATGAAAGTAGTCTGCCAAGTAGCAGGATTATCTCCAATCCCCTTTTTTTATTAAGGTTGTTAAAAATCCACTCCCTGCAATCAAAAGAGAAGAAATTAGTTATGTAATTAGACGGAACAAGTCTGAGCCATACCTAAGTGGCGTGCACACAATCACGAAGGACATGAATGACTGTTTCATCCTCTCTTGCACAACAAGGACAAGTAGGGGAGATACCAACCCCCCACTTGCTATGACGATAATTGGTAAGGATCCTTCCATGAGCGGCCAACCAAATAAATGTTTGGATACGATGGGGACCCTTCCAGTTCCATAAGGTCTTCCAATCACCTCCCACGACCAAAGAGTGTTGGAACAAGGGTGTTTCACAAGTCACCTATTGAGTTTTGACAATAACAAGGTATTAAAAATAATCAATTGGATATGCTAAACAATTTGATCAAGTGTGCAGGATCCATAATCAAAGTATTATTCTTAGAGATTCTGATTGAACAAGTTCTAGAGCAAAGGAATTTATTTGAAGCTTAAAGCATCTGGAAGACTGCGTCTGAAGAACTGCGTCTGAAGAACTGCCTC
>Ga0228710_1010169_pt1 | contig 12707 bp, 6 predicted proteins | sample MedpolnodulmetaG_FD_177995 | JGI IMG/M metagenome (GOLD analysis project Ga0228710, IMG submission 177995) | Root nodule microbial communities from Medicago polymorpha collected in Santa Monica, California, United States - pink nodules | ecosystem: Host-associated > Plants > Roots > Nodule...
TCACCCCCCCCCCCCCCCCCCCCCCCCCCCTCCCACCCCCACACACACACTAGGTCATACCTCGCGGACAATAACCTAAACCACAACCCGTGACTCTCCGACACCAACACCACTTACCCAACAACGCTAAATTAAACTCACTCATTCTCCTTACCCCCAAACCACCAACCTCCTTCTCCATACAAATAGAGTCGCAATCGATCCATGAAATTTTCCTATTATCCTCACTCCCCCTCCCGGAAAAAAAAAACGAATAAAAAGTGATTTGATAGAAGAGATGATACCTGAGGGAGCTTTGAAAAAGGAAAGAGTATAGACAAGGAGCGAGGTCGGGATAAACTTCAGAAGAACAAGGCGACCACCAAATGATAAATATTTACTTTTCCAACTCGACATACAGGATTTAATATGATTGACATCCGAGTCCCAAAATTTCAACCGGCGACAATCCCCAACAGGGAGTACGAGGTACATAATAGGCAAAGATGAAATTTTACAATTCAGAACAACTGTTGCTTCAAGTAACCAAGACATGCTAACATTCACACCCACCAACTCACTCTTATGAAAATTAACTTTGAGACCAGACATAGCCTCAAAGGTACAACACCGCACACATAGTTCTAACATTAGCCCAACTTTTCTCACCCAAAATTAAGTGTCATATGCAAACTGTAAGTGAGAAACTGACAGGCTCTGAGCCGGTCCTACCTCATAAGCGGAGAAAATATTATTAGAAACCATAACTTCAATCATGACATGAAAACCCTCCGCAACCAGAAGAAACAAAAACGGAGATAGAGGGTCCCCTTGACGTAAACCACGAGCCAAAGGAAACTCATCAGTCGGACTTACATTTACCAAAACCGCCGCTGTAGTAGTAGTTACACATTCTTTCATCCATTTCCTCCACAAACTCGAAAATGACATTTTACACATAACATCCTCCAAATAATTCCAATATACAGAATCATACGCCTTCTCAAAATCCACCTTAAACATCAGTAAAATGCTATCCATAATCTGCTGACCTTTAACAAACGCAAACTAAGTGTCTGAAATCACAGTACCAATGACACCCCGCAATCTATTTGCCAACACCTTATTTAGTTTTTTGTTAAAATTATAAAGAAACACAATGATAATATTTAGAATGGTTAATCAGAATAAAATATAAAAATAATTAAAACATCGAAGGATAAACTTGTCAACTCTGTTTTTGCCTATTTCTTTAAATTTATTTTTTGTATTTATTGAAAAAACTGTAAATTAATTTTGAAATTTCTTTCGTACCTATTTAAATTATCCAAAGAATTGGCGTCAAAACGAGCACTACGTTAAAGTGATAAAAAAATAATTAAGTGAATAGTAAAATTTGAGGATTAATTATTAAAATAAAATACAATTTTGTATATATAAGGTAAAAATAAGGTTTTTTTTATGGTATTCATTTTTTTGCTATTGTTGTTAATTGTTCTTAATGTTGTGATTATTCCTTCTTAATTGATAATTAGAAATGAGTTTAAATGAAGAGTAAAAATTGAAGAACAAATTCAGCCTAAAATGATATATATCCTTTATATTTTGTTATCTATGACAATATATAAAGGGGTAAGGAATTTTGGGTTGATTTTTCATTTTTTTTAATTATACGTTTAAACAAATTTGCTTATATGAATGTTTTTTTAGTAGATTAGTGGCTAAAATTGCATCTCTGAAGTTGAATAAGTGGAGAATTTTGGGTTCGAACCCTCGCCCTGACAAATTAGAATGCGTACCAATTAAATTATGTTCGCGGTGACTATAAAAATGTTATATTATTGATGTCATAAAAAATAGTTTCATTTTTAGCTGGAATGAGATTTTGCTGGGATGCTTTTGAAAGCGAACGATTTGCTGCGATACCTTTGAATGAGATTAAATTGGTGCAACGCGTTTGACAAGCTCAAAACCATGTAAAATTAATTTTCAACCTTCTCTAAGGTTTGGATAATAAAAGACAAACGTAATTCTTTTAAAAAAGATAAAAGAACAAAACATGTTAAAAAAGACAAAACATATATCCTGTTATCTTGTCTTAAAATAACTAACTTATTTCACTTTTCATTGCAATATTAATTACTTTTTTTTCAGTTTGAACACCGAATCTTGCATATATTATATATTATCCTGTCAACTCATCTAATCTCACGATGTAAGTTATAACTCTGATTAAGACAATTTTCATCACTCTCAATTCATTGTATTCAATATATTTTATTTTGTGCGCCAATGCACAAGTTAAAGAAAATTATTTTTAACCATTAAATTAAAAGGAGCATTGGTCTTTATTATAGACTGTCCACAATATATCTTTCTCACTCTGTCTTCAACATCTCTCTACCATCTCCACCACTTCATTAACTCTCTCATTCATTCCAGATTTTAAATGTTGAAGATTTTATATTTGTTTATACAAAATATCCAAATCTGAAAAAGTTTCACCTCAAACAAACTTCGCTGGAGAGCCATGGCACACCACCGCGGACGAGTTTTCAATCCCGAGTTCCGATAGTGAAGTTATGGCTGGGGAGGTGAAGTCGAAAATTTGTTGCGGGCAAGGAATTCTTGTGTGTGCGATGAAGGTACGTATTCTGGTCATACTGCTGTTTGCTTAAGAGATTTAGGAAGCTTTGTGTTGCTTATGAAAAGGTAAAACATTAACTTCCATTTTATTTATTTCTTCTTAATTGAACCAATGCCTTCAATTTAAATCATAAGATGCTTGTGACTTGATCTACTGCATAGATCAACAAGTCTATCAAAACTTGGAACTATAGTATTTTGGGTAGCACTTGGGCGACATTGAACTTCCAATATCATATGACATTGGTCGATCATAGTGTGCCACGTGTTATCGTTTCTGTTAAAATATAACAAAAAATCTTGTAAAAGAGAGAGAAGAAAGGCACTTGTGACATTGTAGTTGCCAATGTTACATTGGCACCACAATGTCAAGTGTTTTCCAGTATTTTGTGTTCTTGATATATTATTCCATGTAATTGCTTTGTAATAATCTGGAACTATTGTATTTTGTGCATTTGATGAACTACCTTCATCTGTTTGTTTGCGATTTGGATGGAATACCTGCATTTTGTTTTGTAAGAGATATTGTTTCCTTGTGTTTATATTAGTTTAGGCCTTCGGGACTTGTTTATATAATACGTGTTGTTAGCAATAACTAACGGTGGCGTAACAAAAGGACCTAATTATACAAAAATTTATTAGCTCGTGTATTTGACTACAACTTTTTTTAGTTTAGACTTTATAGACTACTGGTATGATCACGCAAGTATTTGATAACAACTTCACATGCTTATTTAAACACGCTGTATTTAGGTGGAAGAGAAACACTGACTCTTTTTTTTTCACACATAGATCTGTATATAACCACTCAAATCATTATTTTTTATTCCATTAATCCTACAATTGAGAATAGACCAGCAACCATAACTAATGGGGGGAATACAAGGAAACAAAGACAAAACAGAGAAGTTAGCTATCTAAAAAACAGCTCACGGAGACACTTGCGCGTTGATTGTTATACCTTGATTTGCTTTGCATGAAAATTTATCTAGCATCATCAATGCTGCATTTTCTGATTCATCTACCCTCCCAGTAGATGTGCCATCCGCTTCAGTCAGTGTAGACAGAGAAGGTAAACGCTGAACATTAGGCAATTGAAGTGATGCAAAAGCACTGCTAGAACTATCCTCATGCGGTTCTCTCTGAAGCTGCAAAGCATATTCCAAGTCCCACAACACATCAACCATTGTTGGCCTATCGCAACCATAATCGTGTAAGCATTTTTCTACAGTCTCACTAAATATTCTAAGTGAGTTTTGAATAATTTGTGCCTTGATGGAAAGATCAACGATCTCTTCAAGTATCCCTTTGTCTTTGCAATGCAATCCCCACTCAGCCAAATTGACTTGCTCACTTGGACAAGACAGTTCGATGGCTGGTCTTGCGCACAACAGTTCAAGTAGAACCACCCCAAAAGAATAAACATCAGATTTTTCTGTAAGCTGTTGTGATCTAAAGTAATCAGGATCAAGATACCCAAAAGTTCCTTTAACACATGTGCTGACATAAGAATGGTCATCAAGAGGACCTGTCCTTGAAAGACCAAAATCAGCAACTTTAGCTACAAGATTCTCGTCAAGCAATATATTAGTGGATTTCACATCACGGTGGATTATTCCACCGGCTACTCCTTTGTGAAGGTAATGAAGACCTCTAGCAGCACCAATACAAATCTCAAGCCTCTGCTTCCAAGTCAAACGAGACAAATTTGGATTGTACAAATTCTCTCTAAGTGTCCCATTTTCCATCATAAACAAGTATCATCTCACACCTTTCATCACAATACCCTATTAAGGAAACGAGGTGTATGTGACGGATCTTGGACAAAACCATTACCTCGGTTTGAAATTCATGATATCCTTGACCTGACCCAGGTACACTTCTTTTCACTGCCACATTCATTCCATTCTTGAGAACTCCCTTATAAACATTTCCAAAACCACCCTTTCCAATTATCCTCTTCGCATCAAAATCTTCTGTTGCGAGTTGAAGATCATGCAAGGAGATATTCAGGCCAAGGTTTGTGTTAGGTAAAAGTGAGCCTTGAGTTGTTTTTCCATAAGTTAGTCTGCAATGAGAAATTCCTCCTGCAGCAGCTGGAATCTCCAACAAATCAGAATTCTCAACAGGCCTTTGTTTCCTTATTTTACTAATCCAAAGAAACAAAACCAGCATAACAGAAACCAGAACTAAACCTCCCAGAATTGAAACCACCACCACAGGAAGACTAATCTTCAAATTTGTATTCAAATCATCTAAGTTAACTATACCTGATGGATCAATCACTTTCATTACTTCTAGCCCGTTTAAAAACGCGCTTAGAGTATCAGGTTTTAAAGTGATCTTCAATAGGCCAGAATCATCGGAACGAACCACAAAATCATAATAATAAGGACCACGCAACATGTATGGCCCACCTATTTCGTCGTGTACTATCATAACATAACTGTCGTAAATTAAGAGAAAAAAAGTTGCAAGACCAGGCCGTTGATTAAAAATGTCACAAAAGTGAAGCCTAAGGAAATGATCTATATTCTTCTCCACAGGAACACTCCAACTTATGCTTAAATCGTTAGAACCGTTTTTACTCTCTTTAGCAGTTTGATAAATAATATCTGGAGCAATATATTGATTTGAATCTGGACCATCGGACTCATGATCTGCAGTGCGTTTAATTGTACCTCCAAAAAAGGAACTATTTCGAGCGTTTTGTGGATTAGTTATATAAATGTCATCTGGTAACCATTTTCTCGATAAAGTATCAATATTTCTGGTGACAGTTTCTCCTCGGACGTTAAGGCGGTGTTTTGTTTCCAACGCTCGAGAGGGTAAACCGCCCCTATAATTAGATAAGTATCGACCAGTAGAATCATTGTAATTGAATCGCGCAATTGAATCGGGGATTAAAAGAACAGGGAGCATAAAGAGTTCTATAGCATTAACAAACGCGAAGGATGAGTTTTGAGGTGTGAAAGTGATTTTGAATCTGGTTATGTTGATTTTAACGTAGTACTCTTTTACTAAAGGAGACTTTGTGGTGTTTTTTGCATCAAAATTTTGTAACAGAGAGAAACCGGGAACAGAAACGTTGAATTTTGCAGTGGAAAGGTTAGTTGGTGAAGAGAATGAAAAGAAATGGAAACGTACCATGTAGGTGTTGTTTGGGAAGGTAGTAAACTGGTACGAAGATTCGGAATGGAAAATCCGTGCAGTTTGGTAGAGAGATGAAGGCATTGATGATAGATTGGTTTCTATGTTGCTGTTGCTGAATCTTTTTTTAGGGTAAGTAGGGTTTGATTCGCCAATATAAACATTGTTACTTTCATTAACATCAACATTTGAGCCGCAATCCGTGTAGTGATGAAAATTGAAGAAGAAAAGCAAGTAAAAGGATAGAGTGTTGAATTGCCATGGGGAGAGAGGAATATTGTGTTTGTTTGAATTTTTTTTTAAGATATGATATTGATGATTGCAATTCTTTGAAGTTAGAAGTAGTGAGGGGAACCAAAGAAGAGACTTAGATAAGTGGAAGACTTTAGTTGTGGACTGTGGTTAAGTCGTCAGGTTTGAATTTTCTTCTTCCTTTGTTTGTTTCTCTTTTTATTTTTAAATATTTGGAATTTGATTTATCAACTACTGGACCTATTTGAGACATGAAAAATGAAAGTTCCCTGTACGTTTTTTTTTGACTAAGAAAGTACCCTGTACGTTAAAATGTGATCTGCGGAGAATGAATTAAGAAACTGCTAATAATGCAACCAAAATGAAAAGGCACTAGAGTGCAATTATCTATCCCGGGGCATGAAAATCTTCATGATGTCCCAAGTGTATGATCTGTCCCGACATTCTTGTAATGGAATTGAGGAGATACCCCGTCAAAAAACTGAAATTTAATTGATATTTCTTTCATCCTTGTATCTATTCATTCAAACAATATATAATTTCTACCTTGTTTCTGTTATTTTTCTCTTCCTTATTTCGTTCTACATCCAAACATAGTATAAGAGGAAGGTTTCAATTTGTTCAATTTTTACAAAACTGAATCCTAATCCCCAAATCCCTAATTTCTCCCCTCCCCCTAATTGCTGGCAAGAAATTCGAACGCGGCCGCTGTATGTGATGGGATTGTGTGTATGAGGAAGGAAAATCATAGGATACTTGTGACGTAAAAATCTATCAATACTTGGAACTATAGTATTTTGTGATCTTTACCTTGTAGTAAACCTTATAGCCTTTTTGTGTTTCTACTTACTGCAGGGGCTTGGCCTTTCAGAAGTTAAAAGGCGTGGATCATCTTTTTAACAACGATTCTCGAGCAGGATGACCTACCTACATCTCTTTGTTTGTGGCTTGGATGGAATGCCTGCATTTTGTTTTGTAAGGGACATTGTTTCTTTGCGTTTATATTAGTATAGGGACTTGTTTATATAATCACTAACAACCTATTTACTAAAAGTATATTAGTTCATGAATCTGATTACAACTTTTTTTTTTTTTTTTTTTTTTTTTACTTTAGAAGCTTATTTAAAAATCTCATATTAGTTTAGAGATCTAGAGAGTAATGAAACCATTTAACTATTTGGATGTGTAATAATGTGAACCTCTCAAAAATAGTTCAAAGGTGAAGCTTTACTATTTTTTTTTAATTGTTTTCATACTTTATATAAAATTGGTAGGAGTTGTAATGTATATGGATCAATTAATGAAGTCATTGATTATACTAATTTAACTTGCTAACTTAGCGTATCAACCGAACTAATGATTTTTTTTTTGTTGAAGCCTATGCATGTCTAATTAATTTAGATATAAAAAGCTAATGTTGAAGCTTGAAATTTCGAAGTGTATAGTTAAAAGTTAACCGGGATCAATGTTCTCAGTGTTAGGCTCAACTTGACTGTATTTAATTCTTACGTAAAATAATATTTTATGAATATTCTGACTATGAGCAAGTGGATTTTCCAGCAAAGATAAAGAAAACAAAATGTTTAAACATTATTCATTATAATTTTTGACAAATGAAAATGTTTACATAAAAAGAGGAGGATTACGCTATAACAGGGAAACATAATGTTACTTTATATGAATTGATCCAGGAATCCTTTGTATTTTGTGCATCTCTCTTTGTCTCAGGAATCCTTCATGAGGTGTTGCCAGGCTACAAATGCTTACCATAGGATTCAACATTTATACTACACTACAGGTATGATTACTCAAGCTGCAATTTAAATACTTATTTAAACACATTGTTTGTAGGGTGGAGGAAAAACACTGCATTTAATATTTATCATACATGATCTTCATATAAAATGATTATTTTTTATCCCATTAATCTTACAATTGAGAATAGACCAACAACCATAACTAAGGGGGGAAAATCATAGAAGTAGCTATCTAAAAAAATAGCTCCTCCAGTGGAGAAACCACCATAACAAAAAGTATAACTAAACCTCCAAGAACTGAACCCACCACCACGGGAAGATTAATCTTCTTCGAATTTGAATTTGAATAATCTAAGGGAACTAAACCTGATGATTCAATCACTTTCATCACTTCTAGCCCATTTAAAAATGCGTTCGGTTTAGCACCTGTCTTATCAGGTACCACGGTAACCTTCAATAACCCAGCGCTATAAGAACGAACCACAAAATCATAATAATAAGGCATCTGTGGTGACGAATCTGTTTCATTATTTACATTCACAACATAACTGTCATAAATGAAGAGAATGAAAGTTGTAAGACCAGTTTGTCGATTACTAAAAATGTCACAAATGAAGCCTAAGGAAATGATCTACATTCTTCTCCACAGGAACACTCCAACTTATGTTTAAACCATTAGAACCGTTGACACTCTTTTGCAGTTTGATAAACAATATCTGGACCAATATATTGATTTGAATGTGGACCATCAGATTCATCATTTGCAGTGCGTATAATTTCACCTCCAAAGGAACCATTCTTGGCGTTTCTTGGATTAGTTATATAACTGTCATCTGGTAACCACATTCTCGATAAGTTATCAATATCTCTAGTGACAGTTTCACCACCAACGTTAAGATGGTGTTTGGTTTCAAACGCTCGTGAGAGTAAACCGCCACTGTAAGTAGATAAGCCTTGAACGCTAGATTTATTGTAAGTGAAACGTGCAATTGAAATGGGGATTAAATGAGTGGGGAGTATAAAGAGCTCTATTGCGTTAACAAATGCGAATGATGATGTTTGAGGTGTGAATGTTATTTTGAATCTTTTTCGGACGATTTTAACAAAATACTCGTTTACTAAAGGAGAGTTGGTGGTATTTTTAGCATCAAAATTTTGTAACAGAGAGAAACCGGGAACGGAAACGTTGAATTTTGCAGTGGAAAGGTTAGTTGGTGAGGAGAATGAAAAGAAATGGAAACGTATCATGTAGGTGTTGTTTGGAACGGTAGAGAATTCGTAGGAAGATTCGGATGGAAAATTCTTGCTGTTTGGTAGAGAGGTGAAGGCACTGATGATGATTGATTGGTTTCTATGTTGCTGTTGCTGAAACTTGTTTGAGGGTAAGTGGGGTTTGATTCACCGATATAAACGTTGTTAGTTTCAGTAATGGTGATATCTGATCCGCAATTGATGAAGTATGTGTCTTGGTGATTAAATCCGAGTGCAGGGAACTGTAGTGATGAGAATTGAAGAAGAAAAGTCAGTAAAATGATAGTGTGTTGAATTGCCATGGGGAGACAGGAAAATTGTGTTTGTTTGATGATTTTTTTAAGCTATGATGATATTGATGATTGCGATTTTTATAACTTAGAAGTTAGTAGAAGAGGGACCAATGGAGATTAGTGGAAGACCATATCTGTGGACTGCGTTTAAGTCGTCAGCTTTGATTTTTCTTCTTCCTTGTTTGTTTCTCTGATTATTTTTAAATTTTTTGGAACTGGGACTATATTTAAGACATGAAAAATGAAAGTTTCTTGCACGTTAAAACATGATTGGTTGGTTTGGATTTTAGACGAACTTATTATAATAATTTATTGATTCAAATGCTGCGGAGAATGAGTTGAGAAGGTGCTAATAATAATGCAGCCAAAATGAAAAGCCAAGAGGTCAAATATCTCACCAGAGGCATGAAAATTTTCCTGAGGTCGAAGGTGATATGATTTGTCCCGATGTTCTTGTAATGGAATAGAGCTGAAATTCTAGTAACGTTTTTGACAGCAGAGAATCTTATTTCATTTTTAGTACTTACACATGATTTTTAATAATTAATTTATAAGCATAACATTGATAAAGTCCTATACTATACATGCATATTTTTATATTAAACACACTCATTTATCCCAACATAGTAACACCCAATCTTATGGACCAAGATATTTAGTGCCAAACACAACCTCGAGCGTCCAAAGGACAAAGGTGCTTCGAATAACAGAACAATCAAACAGTTGATACCAAACACAGACCTTGAATGTCGAATTCAAAATGTAAAGACGCTCTGAATGCCAAATAATATGCTACATTTGACCATATTTAATCCTTAAATAAAGTAATATTTAATGAACAATCTGAATAAGTTGATTTTCGCGCAAGAAGATTGCTTAAAAGAAAACAAAATGTTTAAATTTTATTCATTATTTTCTACAAATAAAACTTTAGATATATAACAGAGAGAAGGATTACACAATATTGGGAAACATATGTTGATGCATACACTTTTATATTGTGACATCTCTATGTCTCAATGATTACTGGAGTTGCAATTTAATATGCTTATTTAAACACAAATTGTATTTAGGGTGGAAGAAAAGCACTGCATTTTATCATACATATATCTTCATATAACCGCTCAAAAATTATTTTTGTTTTATTCCAATGATCTTACAGATGAGAATGGACAAACAACCATAACTGAAGGGGGGAAATACAAGGAAACAAGGACAAAACAAAGAAGTGAGCTATCTAAACAAACTGCTCCTCAAGTGGAGACACTTGCATGCTGATTGTTGTACCTTGATTTGCTTCGCATGAAATTCTATCTAGCATCATCAATGCTGCACTGTCAGATTCATCTACCCTCCTAGTAGACGTGCCATCCACTTCAGTCAGTGCAGACAGAGAAGGTAAACGCTGAACATTAGGCAATTGAAGTGACGCAAAAGCACTGCTAGAACTATCCTCGTGTGGTTCTCTCTGCAGCTGCAAAGCATATTCCAAGTCCCACAACACATCAACCATTGTTGGCCTGTCACAACCATAATCATGTAAGCATTTTTCCACAGTCTCGCTAAATATTCTTAGTGAGTTTTGTGTAATTTGCGCCTTGATGGAAGGATCAACGATCTCTTCAAGTATCCCTTTGTCTTTGCAAAGCAATCCCCACTCAGCCAAATTGATTTGCTCACTTGGACAAGACAATTCGATGGCTGGTCTTGCACACAACACTTCAAGTAGAACCACCCCAAAAGAGTAAACATCGGATTTTTCTGTAAGCTGTTGTGATCTAAAGTAATCAGGATCAAGATACCCAAAACTGCCTTTAACACGTGTGCTGACATAAGAATGGTCATCAAGAGGACCTGTCCTTGAAAGACCAAAATCAGCAACTTTAGCAACAAGATTCTCGTCAAGCAATATATTGGTGGATTTCACATCACGGTGGATTATTCCACCTGCTACTCCTTTGTGAAGGTAATGAAGACCTCTAGCGGCACCAATGCAAATCTCAAGCCTTTGCTTCCAAGTCAAACAAGGAAAATTTGTATTGTACAAATTCTCTCTAAGTGTCCCATTTTCCATGTACTCATAAACAAGTATCATCTCACACCTTTCATCACAATATGCAATTAAGGAAACAAGGTGTATGTGACGAATCTTGGACAAAACCATTATCTCAGTTTGAAATTCATGATGTCCTTGACCTGAACCCGGCACACTTCTTTTCACTGCCACATTCATTCCATTCTTGAGAACTCCCTTATAAACATTTCCAAAACCACCCTTTCCAATAATCCTCTTTGCATCAAAATTCTCCGTGGCGATTTGAAGGTCAAGCAAGGAGATTTTCATGCCAAGGTTTATGTTAGGTAAAGGTGAGCCTTGAGTTGTTTTGCCATAAGTTAATTTGCTATGAGAAATCCCTCCTGCAGCAGTTGGAATGGGCAACAAATCAAAACTCTCAACGAGCCTTTGTTTCCTGATTTTACTAATCCAAAGAAACAAAACCACCACAACAGAAACCAAAATTAAACCTCCAACCACCGAACCCACCATCACAGTAAGACTAATCTTCCTCGAATCCAAATCATCAGGGGGAATTGGACCGGACGATTTAATCACTGTCATTAGTTCTAGCCCGTTTAAAAACGCATTCGGTTTAGCAACCTGAACCAACGTATTAGGTACTACGCTAACCTTCAATAGTCCTGAGCCATCAGACTGAACCACAAAATCATAATAATAAGGCATCTGTAGTGACAAACTTGAGTCATTATTTACAGGTATAACATAATTGTCATAAATGAATAGATTGAAAAATGTAAGACCAGATTGTCGATCACTAAAAATGTCACAAAAATGAAGCCTAAGGAAATGATCTATATTCTTCTCCACAGGAACACTCCAACTTATGTTTAAACCTTTTGAACCGTTAACACTCTCTTGACCAGTTTTATAAACCATATCTGGACCAATATATATACTTGAATTTGGACCATCAGATTCATCATTTGCAATGCGTTTAATATCGACACCATAGGAAGGATTCTGAGCGTTTTGTGGATCAGTTATATACTTGTCATCTGGTAACCATTCTCTGGATAAAGTATCAGTTCCTCTATCAACAATTCCACCACCAACATTAAGACGGAGGTTGGTTTCCAACGATCGAGAGAGGAAATCATTACTATAAGTAGATAAGTTTGTACCAGTAGAATTGATGTAGTTGAAACGCACAACTGAATTGGGGATTAAATGAACGGGGAGCATAAAGAGTTCTATTGCATTAACAAACGCGAATGATGAGGTTTGAGGTGTGAAAGTGATTTTGAATCTTTTTCTAATGATTTTAACGTAATACTCTTTTACTAAAGCAGACTTGGTGGT
>Ga0228710_1010170_pt1 | contig 12706 bp, 7 predicted proteins | sample MedpolnodulmetaG_FD_177995 | JGI IMG/M metagenome (GOLD analysis project Ga0228710, IMG submission 177995) | Root nodule microbial communities from Medicago polymorpha collected in Santa Monica, California, United States - pink nodules | ecosystem: Host-associated > Plants > Roots > Nodule...
TTTTTTTTTTCTCTTTTTTTTTTTTTTTTTTTTACCTTTTATAATACTATTGAAACGTAAATGTTCTTGTTGTTGACTTTTGTCAACAGAAAAATCCCAAGAGATTTGACTGAGGCGTCGTTGTCGGGAGCAGGATTATCCATATTGGCGGCTCTCGCCATGATGTTTTTGTTTGGAATGGTTAGTTGCTTTATAATAGTTAGATCATCGAATCGAACATAATACTATTGAGTCTTTTACTGCATTGGTTTTTAACTTTCATTTTGATATTTGTCTTGCAATCTTGTTTCAGGAACTTAATAATTATTTTGCTGTTACCACCTCTACATCGGTGATTGTTGACAAAAGTTCTGATGGTGACTTTTTGCGTATCGATTTCAATTTCAGGTAATAACGGAAATAGGTATTTGTCGTATTTGGTTAAATATGTTGTTTCTGGAAGGCTGTTAAAGTTCACGTGTTAACTATTAGTATTAATTAGTAATATATGCAAATTATTGGCGGGGTTTATGGTTTTCCTGAGTTTTGACTGACAACAGAAAATGCAAGCTTCTGTCACTTGTATTTACAAATTGATGCTATTGTTTTCAAGAATATAGAAATGTTCAATAAGGAATTGTAAAGACTAGCTTGTTAGAAGATCAACGAGTTATTTGTTACAGTATTGGTTAATTGAATTCATTAAACAACATGCTTTGTAGTTTGGCATTTTAGATGCTTGAAATACTCTTGTAGGAGGAAGAGAGGTTAAGAGTTGTCACACCTTTCACGCTCGTTTTCAAACTGAGTATGGCTAGGCCTTTTGTTGACACATGATCATTTTATTATCTGATCGTTGTTGAAATTGGGAGTGGGGTAGGGATGTAAGCTAACAATATAATCATTAAAAGGCTGGGGGTTAATTTTGATACTTGACGTGTAGTGATGGTTTTTGAAATTGACATGAAGTCCAAACATTGCCAAGGCTATGCCTTCATCTATTAGACTTCATCTGTTTTTCTAAAAGTTCCAAACATTGCCAAGGCTATGCCTTCATCTATTACCCTTCATCTGTTTTTCTAAAAGTTCCATCTCACTCCCAACTTAGTCAGAACTTGTAGCTAATCCTAGTAATATTATCAGTATGTTGATTTTATATTGAAGTTCTTTATAAACTTTATATTCCTCTATTTCTTTTTTCTGGCTGATAGTGTCAACTTATCTTTCAGTTTTCCTGCACTCTCATGCGAGTTTGCATCGGTTGATGTGAGTGACGTGCTGGGAACAGTAAGTTTCTACTTTATTACTTTGTTTTCTTATTCATTTTATACTAACTTTTTATATTCTATTTTATCTCTTGTTCCCTGACGTTTTGGTATTAGTCCCTCATTTTTTACCTCTTACTTACAGAACAGGCTCAATATAACAAAAACGGTTCGTAAGTTTTCTATTGATTCAAAGTTAAGGCCCACTGGCTCCGAGTTTCATTCAGGAACGATTGCAAATGCTGTTAAGCATGACGATGAAGTAGACACAGACTTTGTTGAAGGTTCTTTGCCACTCACATCACAGCACTTTGATAAATATGTTCAGCTGTAAGTGGACCAAGATTGATATTGATTCATTTGATTTTATAGTTATGCAATAGCTCATTTTATAGATTTTTTCCACTTGAAACACACGGTTGTTATGCACCTTTTACACCATTTTTAATGATCTTTTTGCAGGTTTCCAATCACAGTTGTAAATTTTTATGCACCATGGTGTTCCTGGTGCCAACGTTTGGTAATTATTTTATCCCTATTTTTTTTATCTTTTCTTTACTTCAGGAAATAAGGGTTCTACCTGATGTATTTGTTATTTCCTACATTGGCTTCTTGTTTCTTTTTCATTGATGTCTTATTCTCCCTCAAAAGATATATCTCGTTTTAGTTACAAGCCTTGTAGTGGTATCAAAGTCTAATTCAATTGTTTAGTGCATCCTCACCATCAGATACATTTCAGTAGTGACTAATGTAAAGTTGTGATGCAGAAGATTAAATGATGTATTGATATGTCATGCAAAGAGTGCTAATAGCTGCATATAATTGGTCCATATAAGATTATTGGCAGTTGCTTTCATACAATTTTTTTTATTGAAGAAGCTGCTTTCATACAATAAATTAATTATGTAAAAGTTATTTTCTTCAATGAATGATGGTGTGATTGATATATTTCTGTACTTGTTACATGGATTTATCATCTACTCTTTTGTTTCAGAAACCTTCATGGGAGAAGGCGGCTAAAATAATGAGAGAGAGGTACTTTATTATTAAGTCATTGTTTCTCAGACTTCTTGAAAATTCATTGTAGAATGTCTACCCTCACTCTGCTAATTTAATGTCCCACATGCATATCATTACATTTTATTTAGATATGATCCAGAAATGGATGGGCGTATTCTTTTGGCAAAGGTAGATTGCACTCAAGAAGGTGATTTATGCAGGAGGTACTATTGCTGTTTTATTTACTGTTTTTCTTACTTGTGGTTTACATAGTTTTCTACTTATCGGAATCACACATAGAGACAAATACAATGTTGCAAAGCTAAGCGTTGAAAAGAAGTGCTTAGATACTGACAAACTTGGAATGGAGAAAGAAAAGGGTGAGATAGACTTGGTTATCTAAGTAGAAAAAGAAGGGAGAATAAAGTTGTGGAGTGTAAAAAAGGGGGATAACAGTCTTTTGAAGAGGAAATGTTGGACAGAACTCAAAAGGAATATGCGTGAGTGGGTCCCATTCTGGTTCTTTCCATATTTGGCCAGTGCAGCAGAATGATGTGTCATATCATCTTATTAAGAAGTGGATTTGTCAATTTGACCCTTATAATAATTTGAATCTTTTTAATCAATTTGTCTTGCTCGTCACTCTTTAGGTATTACTAGATACTAAGGTTAGAACTTTGAACTGTCAAAGTGCATATATATGCTAGTAACATTGTAGGGATACTTATATAAAGAAGATGAAAACGTGAGTAAAAATAAGGAGTTTGTTGATAAGAGTGTATTAAAGAATGTGTTGCTAGCATTTCTCTTCGCTCAAATATAATGTCTTTCAAAAGAAATCCATCAATTGGGACAATTGAGAATAAATCATTGGTTTTTATACCGTTAATTGGATCTACTAGAAATTGCATGTTGTTTGTGTGCCATGTCTCGTCCTTCCAGACAAGAAATACATAAAGGATTTTATAATCATGTTAAGAATCTGAAATGTTCTAAAAGATTTCATGTTATAGGTTTTGTAGAGATTTTTAGCATAGTTTGGAAAAGAAAACAAATATCAGACACTTTCTTCTGTACTTGCTAAATTGAACATGGAACTTTCGTTATTATAATTTTTTATTTTCTTTGTCTTGGTTTGTTGCATTTCCACGCACTCTTGCTATTTTCCATCTATGATTCTTTTGCCATTGTTTCTCATTTTCAATGTCCAGGCATCACATACAAGGGTATCCGTCTATTCGCATCTTTCGGAAAGGAAGTGATGTCAGGTAATAATTTCTGCAAGTAAAATCATTTTTATTTGTCCGTATTTGATACAAATTTCCTATTTACATTGAATATTTGAATCAACAATCATGTGTAAGTGTTTATATTATGCATGTCTATTAGTTTGTTGTTACTATACAATTTATACTGCATTAATATCACTGAAGTTATCCTAGTGTAAAAATCTTAATAAACATGTACTCATCTGCTTATCCCTTTTTGGATATTTATATACGTATTCAGTTATTTGATTATATTACATTTGCCACATGTGTAATGCCATAGGTTTTTTGCCTTTCACAAAATATGAGAGTGGACTTAAAACTCATATCTAGAATGTGTGTAGGGTTAGAGGCCAAAATTGAAATCTTGTTGGAATCAGAATCAAATTTATATATTTAATTATAAGGATTAGAATCATAATTTAGGATTTGAATTAGTAAATTATATCAACTAGCATTTATTGTATTTATTCTAAATGCTATTGACATAATTAAATATGTAAATCACTTTAGAGGAGCCATATCCATAAATGGATTTGGATCCTCCAAAGTGTAAAGTGAGCAAATCAAGGGTTATTATTTAAATAAACTCATGATTTGTTATGATGTACCTACAATATCTACCTTGATTTATTAATTAACGGCTGATATTATTCACTTTACACTCTAAAGTGAGTTCACTTAACATAGTATCAGAGCTATGTGACAATTGGGGTTCACTGAAACCGCTGCCGGCAGCGAGCTCCCACGAGAGAAGTCTCCCGGAAAGATTTTATATTGTTCAGTGCTTATGCAACTTGCTTCCGTGAGCCTCCTATAAAAACTTGTCTTCTGTTTTGTCTCTTCCGGTCACTGTCATCGCCACAATCATTTTGGCTGTTACTGGCCAATACTGAAACATCTCCAGAGGATTTTCAACGAGAACCCCACCATCAGGAGCAGAATCTCGATCTCCCGATATACGAAACCTTGAAGTTGAACACAATATGCTCAGATTGGAAAGAAATATCTTTTATTGTTTTATTTCAATTGCTATGGAAATATCAACTTCTGGTGAAAATTCCTGAAGGAATAAGTAAACTGAACAAGAAATATCCTCGTTTGATTATATTGGGACCTCCTATTTGCTCTTCTCAGGAAGTTGACGTTTCCGTTCTGCTGCATGCATTCACCGTGCTTCATCTAGTGTTTCTCTTTCTCGTCGATGCATTTCTCTCTGCATCCAGGTGTGATTCAACCAGCCCTGTCTTCTTCAATGGAATTTTTTTTTCCAATAACCACCATAGCTAGCTTCATAACCTCCAATGAGTCCAGACGTCTTTGCTATAGTGACCTCCAGCAGCACTATAACTTTTTGGCCAAGGCTACAGCCCTGTTGTTTATATTTTCTCTATAGTACATCTTCCGATTGTAGCAAGCAGAAGGGGAGTGTCAGAATCAATCAATCAAAGCTGTGTAGTTTATTATAAGGATTTAAATCAGTAAATTATATTAACACTCCCTCTGTCCCTAATCTTTGGTCCTTTAAAATTTGGATACATATTAAGAAACAGGTTAGATAAGTTTAGATCCTTTTACCCTTAATTCATTTAATGAAAGTAAAATTTATTTAATGCATGCTTTTGGTTTTTGTAAGGGTACTAAAGGAAAAACATCATTAATTGTATATTGGTTTTCTAAAAGAACCAAAGTTTTTTGAGAAAATAAAAAACTAAAAGGACCAAAGATTATGGACAGAGGGAGTAATATTATAATTTTATTCTATTTATTCTACATGCTATTATAAATAGATGTGGGTGTGAGAATGAAAGTGATTGATTGAATTATGTGTGAAATGCAATGACAATTCTTCACTGGCATATGATGCAAGTGTCACAAAATCATTTTGTGAAATTGGATACAAGCAGATTAAAATGAGTTTGATTAAACGTAGATTTGTTTTTCCGCTATTGACTGAAAAAGAATATAAAACTGGTGTATTCCTATAGCATTTTGTGGAAACCATTTCTGTATTATGGTGCTGCTGTGTTCCCAGTAGATCAACTGAATATAGAGAAATAGTATCGATGACTTATGTACTGGTAAGTAAAGCTAAGTTGGTGAAATTATCAGGATTCACTGCTTTGAACTTCTCAATTATCACTTTGAGCATCTCAATGAATCAATTACTAGTAGACAATGTCGATTCTTTTATAATGATTGGTTCTCTCCTATGTATATAGTGGTTTTTCAATTCCTATTCAATCATATTTGTTTGATATTTCATGTGAGTGTGTGCGTACGTCCTGAATTCTGCGCCATGTTGGAGGTGACTGGATTTCTGATTTTTTGCATTTGGTGAATAAAGCTAGTTTGTTGAATGCTTTTCCTATTTCAGAAGCGACCATGGACATCATGAACATGAGTCCTATTATGGAGACCGTGATACAGAAAGCCTAGTCAAGGTTCACAATATTTAGTTTTGAGTTAAAATAATTTGAATCAAATTTAACTTTACAGTAGACTGGTTAATGCTTTCCCATGTAATTTAACCTGACTTCTCCATTTGCAGACCATGGAGACTTTAGTGGCATCTCTCCCAACAGGATCTCAACATCTAGCTTTGGAGGATAAATCCAATGGAACAAAAAGACCAGCACCGTCAACCGGTGGATGCAGAGTTGAGGGATATGTGCGTGTGAAAAAGGTAAACTCGGTTAAAGTTTATCCTTCAACCTTATCTTTTAGAAAAACTCTTCTGTTTTTTAGTTTTCTGATGTGACTTGACTTAAGGGGTCATATATTTCGCTGGAAGTAACTGATATAATTACTACTTTTTTTTTGTTTGTTTTTGTTTTGATGTTTGCTTCTAATATCGACTTCAGCTGTTCCATTTAAAAAATAGACACTTCATCTGTTAATACTAAAATCACTGGCTTATTAAAAAAAAAAAACAAATTCACTGAAAAAGAATAGGGGAAGTAACATTTCTAGGTTTTTCCTCCTAGATTTTCAATATAATATGTTGAAAGAAATATAAAATGTTTAGGACATTGCAGGTTCCAGGAAGCTTGGTTGTCTCAGCTAGATCAGATGCACATTCATTTGATGCTTCTCAAATGAACATGTCACATGTCATCAACCATCTATCTTTTGGAAAAAAAGTGACACCTAGAGCCATGATTGGTGTGAAGCATTGGATACCATACTTAGGTATCAACCATGACAGGTTGAATGGGCGGTCATTTATCAACACTCGTGATTTGGAAGGGAATGTTACTGTAAGTTTAATATTTTATATCAAAAAATCTTATAACTCAGTGCAAACTTCACTATTGGAATTTGTATGGTTGCTATAGAATGTTGGATTGCATATTTTTACGGGACAAGGTATGCTGATCACCATTTGCAAGATTAAGAAACTGCTGATAGCATAGATGTCCAGAGCCTGATGAAGTTTTTGTTCTATTTTTTTCTCTCCTTTCTTTCATTCTATAATATGCCGTACCGTGTACCACTCAAACCATCATAAACTCGGTTGGGCCTTAATGGTCCTTCTCTTCAACTCTGTCAATCAGCCAAAAAACTATCTATCTCATCTGGAAAATCATTTTGGTACAAATTACAATGTGGAATGCTTATAGATTTTCACACTAACTTGTTCTCTGCTTATTAAAGTTTCCCTATGTTGTCAAGTTCCTCAACTGCTTCACTCTTTCACTTCGCTAAGCATAAACATGGGATGAACATTTAAATGTCCATGTTAGAATTTTAAACACGTTGACTTAGACATATCTACTACTCCAGACATAAGCAAAAAAGTACATGTATTTTGTTCAAATGTGCACTAAGTACATGTACATTTAAGTCCAGAGGGAGTATTTTCTTGAAGTGTATCTGCTAATATCACTCTATAAATGTCCAATGTTTTTGGTCATTATTATCTGTATGCTCCCCTAATGTCTTTCTGAAGCACCCACCAAGGAGACAACCTACTGAAAGAAATCAATATGGAGTGGAGACAATCAAACTTAGTTCTTCACTCATTTGTTTTTCATTACTGTTCCACTGAGATAACACAACACAACTTCTCATTGATACATTCTGTTGTCATTAGATGATCCCAATCATGTTTATTTTTATCTGTGTGGATGTTGATATTTGAGATTTATTGTGACCATGTTATAATACAATAATCTAATATGTGTCTGCAGATAGAGCATTATATTCAGGTAGTTAAAACAGAGGTAATAACCAGAAAAGGTTATAAATTAATTGAAGAGTATGAGTACACAGCACACAGCAGTGTGGCACACAGTGTGAACATTCCTGTTGCAAGGTTCCATCTTGAGCTCTCCCCTATGCAGGTCAGAACATGGAAGTCATGGTTCAAATAAATATATACGGACAGTGTGTTTAGTAAATTTATTTTAGATTTACAATGTATGTTTTGTTATCAGGTCTTAATAACAGAAAACCAGAAGTCTTTTTCACATTTTATTACAAATGTCTGTGCTATCATTGGGGGTGTTTTCACGGTTAGTATTTTCTATTATTGATTCTAGATACTTTAGTTTTATCCATTTATTTTTGTTGATTATACTATTGTTAACAAGTCTTTTTTTTGTGATTTCAGGTAGCTGGAATCCTTGACTCGATTCTGCATAACACCATTAAGGCAATGAAAAAAATTGAGATTGGCAAGAATTTTTGATAGATAGGCGAAAATTTTGTATAGCACAATGCTTCTAATTTTGTTATAACCAGTTTCCTTGGGAGTTATGTAGTACTTTGATTTATATAGTTATGTTCTAAATCATACAAATGTACTTTTCTAGTTGATACTTCAGTAAAATGATAATCACAGTTTACAAGGATAAGGGTTTCAAGTGCATAATGCACTGAACTGATAAGGTATATTGGCAAAAATCCGTACGTCAAGTCCATATTTTCCATTGCTCCATTGAATTTTTTTTTTTAAATTATCCATAGTCAATCTAGAATGAATATAAGAGCATTGTTATTTTGGTCAATATACTTTTCTATAATCTCCCCTCTTCCTCTCCCATTTCCACCCTTTCTTCCCGTTCCCCCACCATCCCTCTCTCTAATTCTTGCCCCTTCGCCCGCCTCCTTTATATATAATATCCACCCATGGTTCTTTTCCCTCACTAGGCTTGAGGGACGGCAGAGGAAGTCATAAATCAAATCTAAAGTAAGACATTTTCCGTAAAAAAATGGGTTTAATTCATTTCATTTTCACATGTAAAATTTTTACATTATTGATCAAGAAGCACACAAAAGAGTACATAAATTATTGCCAACTTATTTTTCAATCTTCACAAACAAATATCAAACAGCATCCCAACTTTGAACCAAAGACTCAGTTCATACAGAACTCAAAATATAGGAAATAAAGAATAGAAAAAACAAACAAATAAATAAACAACACTCAAGCACTCATAGATACTTGGATAAAATTAGAGCTGAAGCCATGAAAGTTCCAACAGAGCCAGCTAGGTTGACAAAGTTTGAAGCAGCACCATTACGAGGAGGATGATCATGATCACTACTAGCAGTAGGAGGTGGTGTTTGGTTTGTGTCTGGAGGTGGAGATTGACCCTCTTGGTTAGAAGGTGCTGGTGAAGGAGGTGATGAAGATTGTGGTGATGGTGGAGTAGCATTGCTTGTTTGGTTGGTGTTTGATGAATTGTTGTTGTTGCTTCTGTCAGACAGAACAATCACTGTCACTTTCTCATTTTTGAGACAGTTGTCTTTGTTTCCACTGATGAAGAAATGAGGCCCTGATTGGTTGAGTTTGAAGACTGTGTGACCATCAGAGAATTTTGTAATAGGTGAACCAGTGTTGCAACTTGCATAGTCTTCACTCTTTACATAAAGCACAGAGTCTTTGCCAGATTGGTAGTTGAACACTGCAGTAAGCATGTACAAAAATTATGTTTGTAGTTTGTACACGAAAGAGTATAAACAGTTTTATTAGTTCTATAATCCAAGTGAAAATGTGTCATTAAATTTAGATATAATTGAAAAAACTAAAACAATTGAATATGATACATATAGGAGAACTTACCTAGGGAGTCTCCAACTTGAAAACGGCTCTTTTCTGCCCATTGATTAAAAGGATTGTTGGAATCACTTGGAACACTCCAACCCTTTTGGCCACCAACTATGAAATCATATGCAGCACTCTTATGAATCATTAGCATGAGACAAAACCAGCTCAAGGCATGGACTATTTTATTAGACCTTAAAATGAAGGTAGCCATTGAAATTTGAGGATCACAAATCAATTGAGAAAAATGCTGGAAATGTTAAAGCTAGAGTGATGGAAAGAATTGAGGCATCATTGGAGTATTTGTATTGAAATTGTGCAAACCGTGGAAAGGAAGCTATTACAACTTTTTATTATTCTCCCTTCTGGTTTGGTTTACTTTGATTCTTGTGCAAAGTATAAGTTCACTTTCATTGTCTAGAGTATGAGCTCTTTTTGAATATTTTTATAACTTGGTATGTAGGTTTGTACTTTGCTTCATGTCATCAAGAATATTCATATCTTGTGATATGGGGCTAATTAATTCCATACAGTCTTGTAAGTGGCGGCAATATTGATTAATTACGTGTCTGCATTTTTTTTTAGACAAATATTGGTTGTTAGCATATTACATTAATACTCAAATTTATTCGTGTCTCAGCTCAACCACTTAAATTATGCAAGCATTTTTCTAACCTTCTTTTGAGAAGTTTTTTACTCTTAAGTTTTATCTCCTTTATGATGTAATCCTCTTTAGTAAACTTCATCAACTTTTTTTCGGCAATGAATTTCACCAGATACACATTGACATATATAGCATATTAGCAGTACAAAAAATTTCAATGACTAATTAAAAGGCTTTGCATGTTTTGGATGCTGCATAAGTCTATAAAAGATAATCGTTTCTCCTTAATAATGTCAAAAAATAGAGGAATTAGAAAAATGGATTAGTAACAACAACAATATAGTATACTAGTTCCGTAGCGTTGGTTTGAGACCTTGAAGTGTGTTTCTATCAATATTTAGTATATTATATATGAATCAGCTAAATTTATGATCCAACGACGAGAGGAAAATAAACCAAATTCTTTTTGCAATGTCTAATAAAAAATTGAATTTGATGCAAAATAATTTAACCATTGATCAAATGATCAATCATTACATGTCATTGATATTTTTTTTATTCTTCACAGTCTACAAGAATATGGTTTTTTTTTTGGGTACAAATCTACAAGAATATGTTAAAAGACTGAAAAATAACAAGAATGTATTGTAAATGTTATCAATAATACACTACCACAGTGGTAGCATCAGAAGTGCATACATCTTCAATTTTAATGACTATAATAATAACTTGTCTTTGTTAGGGAATAACTTGTTTTAGATAATAATTTCATCTAGATAAAAAATTCAAGCATATTTTAGTGGACTTCTGTTTCTAAAAATGTTTAAAATTCTGTACATTTCAAAAATTAAATGTTGGATACTTTTCTTTTTGTTCTGAACATTTTTAGGAACAAATTTCCGGTACTATGAACTTCTCCGCAAACAAAATCTTCCTAATATTGTTTTGTTTTTGAAACATTTTTCTTCATAACCTACCTCATCAATGGAATAAACAATATTTCTTTTAGAAGTTAAGCCAGCCACCGATATTAAATAAACAATATTTTTTAACAAATCTAAAATCGTCTTCTGTCTATCCTTCAAAACATAATGTCTGCATTTTACTCCAACATTTTTGTCCATATGAAATTGACATAACAAATTAGTAAAAGATGGAAAAACAATATCAATTGCATTTATAAAAGAAAGATCTCTGTTAGTCACAATTACTCGAGAAATTAAGTTCTATGTCGTGAACAAATATCTTAGCTTATCTTCCTTAAAAAAATAAAATCTCTATGTCCAACAAAAGTTATTTCGTCGCTCAAATTCGAAATAAACAAATGTCACATTATAGGTCAACTTTGTTCAAGTGACAACGACACCTTCAAGCAATGATGGCCTATATCTATTAGTTTAAGGTTATTATAACAAATTGTTGTATAGGAGGTGAGTTAAAAGTTTCACATAGAAAATAAAAGCGTGAATGTTGATCAACATATAACTAAGTGGACCATAAACTAGGTGCCAAATTTTGGGTTAATATATGTCAAATTCCACTTGTGTGGTTTGTCTTGCTCGATGTGATGATCCGCCCCGATATTTTAAGGCTCCTCGGTAGTCCTAACAGTGGTATTAGAGTCTAAATTGACTTGGTGGGGAGCAGGAGTGGCTCTTAGTGTTGGATAAAAATCTCGGAGAGTCTCACACTTGAGGGAGAGAACATTGATGTGTTAGATGTGAGTTATATAAGTCTTACATTTGATCGAAGAGTAGATGTTGAGCAACATATAAGTGATAAAATCTTTATACCTACAACTTTAAAATTTTGAGTATGATGTAATGTTTAAACTAATTTGTGTGCTTTCTCGCCCAATATGTTACTCCAACTCAATGTTTAAGACTCCCTCAAAAGTTCTAAATTAAGGTTGAAAATAGGCTAAATGATTCAATAGTATGGAAGTGTCAAACATTTTTTTAACTAATTTAACTACAAAATCATCTAAAAAAACATTTTAAACTTGCTAGATCGACATAATCCACATACTTATAACTAAATTAGTTTTTTTATAGTGTTCAAATCGGATACTTATTTATTTTTATAAAGATTTAAGTATATTAGCTTGTATTAAAGACTCCAATCTATAAATTTGGTTAGTGGTAAATGTTAGCAAAACTAACACTTCTTTACGTTTTTTATATAAAAAAATACAAACATCATCCCAAATGCAAAGGTGCAAATATATTTGTTCTTGGTTCTTCCAAATTTTAATTTTTTTCACTTAGATGATGTATTAGAAACGAAAATTAGGTCAAATCATAGGCACCAACAACTTATTTATAAACATTCTACCATAAAAATGAATTGATAACTATTACCATTATCATAACGTTCATTCAAACTTCCATATCTATGAACACTACATTCAAGTGTGGCATTTCAAATCCAAAATTTTTTGCATCACTAAACATAATTTTTAATAATAAAATTATAACAATAAATTTTAAATTGTTTTCATTAGTATATTCTTTTATTACAAGTCGTGGATTAGTTTTTT